>Ga0073932_1000570_pt1 | contig 89659 bp, 78 predicted proteins | sample DewCreD2012metaG_FD_76967 | JGI IMG/M metagenome (GOLD analysis project Ga0073932, IMG submission 76967) | Hot spring sediment bacterial and archeal communities from British Columbia, Canada, to study Microbial Dark Matter (Phase II) - Dewar... ...
AAAATGCTGGATACTCGATTCAAGGTTGAACCTCCTATGCGATGGATCCGTTCTTGCCGGAACTCTTCCACCGTAGCAGGACGGTTCAACCTTCAACCACGAAGCTGTTTTGGACACGAGTGGGTGCTGACAGCCCAGGCGGGAGGTGAACCGGTGGCTCCCATCTCATGCACGGTCAACCGCGGACGGAATGTACCTACGCCGCTCGCAACCGAGGCGGTGCTTGTTTGGATGCCGGATCTGATTGTTCCGCTCACTCTCGCACACGAACTATCTGAAGTTGCAAGTTCTGTGTCCTACTGCATCACCCCTATCGCCGGCAGCAAAACAGTCGTCACTGTGGCAAGCACGGCGAATCTCATGAGCCCCGAGTTTTTCGAAGGTGCCGTGACTGAGATAGGTCTTTGGGAAGAGTTTCACCACTATGCCACTGGACAGGGATCTTGCTGCGGGCAATGGATGTCGCCAGTTACAGTGCCGACGGTACCGCAGCAAGGTCCCTATTTCCAGTCGAGGCAGTCAATCCTTGAATTCTGGGCGGCGCCCTTCTCCGGTTTGAAAGGGGTAGCCCGCATTGAAGTACTCGCCTTCGGCCGCCCAGACGGGCCGCTGGTATGGCCGTGGGTGGTCATGAATCGGGAGGTTGACCAAACCATCCCGGCTGAATGATGGAGCCGTGTGATGAGTACCGGAAACGTGAAACTGTGTGCCGCAAGCTTGTCGCTCTGTGCTTGTATTGCCCTGGGCCAGACCGGCGCCGGTGTGGAACGCGTCACAGTGGGCACTGTAAATGGCGTCCCGGTTGACCTTGCCGCCATCAGCGCTTCTGAGGATGTTTTCCGGCTGGGTTTCTTCCTAAAAACGGGCCGTGAGCCTTCAACCCCTGAAGAAGTGGAGATGATCCGCGGGCAGATGCGGGCCTATCAATGCAACTCGATCCGGGGACGGGTAATTTCCGCAGCCGAGGAGCGGGAAAGGCAGCGCCTGGGGATCTCGGTGACCCGCCAAGAAGGCATCCAGGACTACCAGCAGAGGCTCAGGCGGGGAAACGTCGAGAAGGCAGCCGCAGCCGCACGGGCGCAGGCGAACGCTGTAATCACGGCGCTCGATGAAGTGGCTGCCGGCAAAGACCCGCGCGAAGTCTACTCGAGGATCGTCGCTCCCACGGGCCTTGAGCTGCGTCATTGGGAGTGGATCGTCCTTCAAGCCGCTCGTGACCCCACCTCTCGGGAGAATATCAAGAAGTTTGCAGTGATCCCGGGAGCCATTCCGGCGGATGCCGCGCCGGGAGGATGGGAACGCAACGTCGCCCTCGAGCGCGTGCGCAAGGCCGTCGCTGAAGAACTGGCCGCGCAGGACCCTGAGTTCGCCCGCTTCTACCGGAAACGCGAAGCGGGCGGGAGCATCTCCGAGGCTCAAGTGAGGTACGTCGAGAGGAAGCAGATCGAATGGTGGCAACAGCGCTACCGCGAGGTCAACTTAGTGATATACGATGAGGAACTCGCCCGCGCTTGCTCCGCCTCCATTCAGTCCCTGCTCGGCCTGCCTGTCGCGGAGAAGACTAAGTGAGAAACACGATCCGACCTTGCGCACAAACCCGCCTGCTTGCCGTCGCGGTCCTCGCATTTGCCCTGGCCCCCGCGCCCAGCCCGGCGGCGGACGTCCGCGGTCTCACCGTCGAGCTGGCCAGAGTGGATTCGGAGGTTCGCACCGCCTACTACCGAGTCCTCAACCATACGGCCAAAGCCGTATTCGCTTTCCGGCTGGATTTTCCACAGCTTCAGACTGGCCCAAGCACCCCCGGAGTTGGGCGAACGTTCTGGCCTCAGGCCGGCGAGAAGCCCGGTGAGACAGCAGGTTGGCCCTTCGGCACTTACGGGGAATTCTTGCAGGCGTGGAGGTTCTCCGGTGACGCGCCTCCGCAGGCGCGCCTAGGAGCCGTCATCTACACGGATGCCACATACGAAGGCGACCCTGCTTTTGTAGGGTCTGTGGCAAACAGTTGCCGGGAGCAAGAACAGTTTCTGCGGCTTCAAGCTCAAGCTCTCCAGGAGGCGCTTCAGAAGTTCCCTGCATCTTGGGAGGCTCTGGCCGCCGCGGCCGCCAGCCTCCGCACCCACGCCGCCGGAATCGAAAATGCCATGGGCGGCAGACCGCACAACCTGGCCTCCCGCCTGCGCATCCAGGCGGACGACTTCGAAAGGGAGAGGGCGAGCCAGGAAGAGTGGGGCGCGGACCCGCCAGCCACGCTGCGGAAACAGCTGGAAAGTCTTCAGCGGAAGTGGGCCTCCCTGGCCGCCATGGTTGAGCTGTTAGGCCGCAGCCGCCCGGCCGGAATGCTCCCTTGACAGGAATAGCCGGATGGACCGCGCCAACCATCTTGCTTTCCACCGTCGACGTGCCGCCTGATCCAGGCGCCGTTGCCCGAAGAGCCGGTAGCGGTCGGCCAGCCGTAAAATCGCAGGCCGGCGCGACCCGCATTCGTGCCGGCCTCGGCGCCTCCCCGCGCAAGCTAGCCAATAGCAGAATCAGCGGCATGCTATTTTTGGCTGTATGGAAAAATGGGTCAGACTCATTGCAGCAACCTTCGTATCCTTCTCGTGGTTGGCCGCTCCAGCAGTCGGCCAGGCGAGCTACAGCCTTCGCTCGCCCGACCAGCGCATCGAAATCAGGGTCCGGACCGGAGGCAGCAGCATTCAATACGATGTCCTTCTTAAAGGCAAGCCTCTGCTCCAAAACTGTTCGGCTTCCATCAACATCGACCAGACGCAGCTCGGCCGGAATCTCAAGGTGAAGAATGCCGGCCAGCGCAGCGTCAACCAACTGCACCAGCCGCCCATCCGCCAGAAGTCCGCGCGGATCCGCGAGCACTACAACGAACTCCGCCTTCAAGGCGAAGACGGCCTCACGACCGTCTTCCGCGCCTACAACGAGGGCGTGGCCTATCGCCTGGAGACCTCTTTGCCCCGCACCGAAGTAAAGGTCTACGGCGAAGAAGCCGTGTTCAACTTCGCGGCCGACCACACGGTCTACTACCCGCAGGAGGAATCCTTCTTCTCCCACAACGAGCGGTCCTACACCCCGCGCAAGCTCAGCTCCATCCCCGCCTCGGCCATCGCCTCGCTGCCCGCGGTGGTGGACGCCGCGGGCGTCAAGGTGGCCATCGCCGAATCGGATATTGAAGACTACCCCGGCCTGTGGCTGCGCGGAACCGGCGGCAGCAGCCTTGCCGCCGCCTTTCCGCCCTACCCCTTGAAGGAGAGCCTGAGCAAGGACCGCGATTACCGGGTCACCCAAGCGGCGGATTACATCGCCTCCACTCGCGGCGCGCGGACTTATCCGTGGCGCATCCTGGCCATCGCTGAAAACGATGGGGACCTGATTACGAACCAACTGGTGTGGCTGCTGGCCAAACCTTCCCAGATCGCAGATCCTTCTTGGATCCGCCCCGGCAAAGTGGCTTGGGACTGGTACAACGCCAACAACATTTACGGCGTGGATTTCCGCGCCGGCATCAACACTCAGACCTACAAGTACTACATCGACTTCGCCTCTAAGCACGGCATCGACTACATCATCCTGGACGAAGGCTGGTACAGGCTGGGCAACGTGCTGGACGTCGTCCCGGAGATGAACATCGAAGAGATCGTGGCCTACGGCAAGCAGAAAAACGTAGGCATCATCCTCTGGGTGGTCTGGAAAACTCTGGCGGACCAGCTTCAGCCCGCCCTGGATCAGTACGAGAAGTGGGGGATCAAGGGGATCAAGGTCGATTTCATGCAGCGCGACGATCAAGTTGTCATGAGGTACTATCACGACCTGGCCCGCGAAGCCGCCAAGCGCAAGATGCTGGTCGATTTTCACGGGGCGCAGCGGTCCGTGCTCCTGTCCCGGACCTGGCCCAATCTCATCACCAACGAAGGCGTCAAGGGACTGGAGCACACCAAGTGGAGCCGGGACGTTGAACCGGAGCACAACGTGACGCTGCCGTTCACGCGCATGTTCCTGGGCCCGATGGATTACACCCCCGGCGCCATGCTCAACGCCACCAAAGAAACGTTTGCGCCGATCTTCAACCGGCCCATGGCCCTGGGCACGCGCTGCCATCAACTGGCGATGTATGTCGTCTACGAAAGCCCGCTGCAAATGTTGGCGGACTCGCCTTCCAACTACCTGCGTGAGCCCGAAGCCATGGAGTTTCTGGGCCCCGTGCCCACGGTCTGGGACGAAACCAGGGTACTGGAGGCGAAGCTCGGGGATTACGTGGTCATCGCCAGGCGGCACGGACGCGACTGGTACATCGGCGCCATGACCGACTGGACGCCGCGCGAGCTGGAGATCGGCCTCAGCTTCCTAGCCGAAGGCAACTTCCAGATGCAGGCTTACCAAGATGGCCTCAACGCGGACCGCATGGCCGGAGATTTCCAACTCGTAAAGCGACAACTCAACCGCAATACCCGGCTGAAGATCCGCCTGGCCCCAGGCGGCGGCTGGGCGGCACGCATCCGGCCTTAGCAGAGGAGCCAAGCCCACGCCTGTGGGTCAAGAGGACTGCTCTTACCAGCATCCCGGGCTTCGCCGTACAATGTTTCTTCAGCGCTGGGAGCGCCCGCCGGGCGGCTCCAGCACGGCCGCACAGACGGTCTGATATCACTGGCAGGGGTGAGAGTCGAACATGAACAACAGGTGGTGGAGGATTGGGGCGATTCTGGCTTGTATCCTGGTTTGGCCTTTATGCGCCCAGGAGGAGTCTTATCCGGATCAATACGAGCGCATCTATGTGCCTACGCCCCAAGAGGTCGTCGATGAGATGCTGAAGTTCGCCCAAGTTGGTCCCAACGACGTCCTTTATGACTTGGGCTGCGGCGATGGGCGCATCGTGATCAGCGCCGCCCGGCTGGGCGCGCGCGGCGTGGGCATCGACATTACCCCCGAGCGCATCCAGGAGTCCAAGGAGAACGCCAAGGCAGCGGGCGTCACCGAGCGGGTCAAATTTATCAACAGCGATTTCTTCGAGGTGGACGTCAGCCCCGCCACGGTTGTGGCGCTGTATCTGCTCCCGGTCACCATGGACAAGCTGCTGCCCAAACTCCAGAGGGAATTGAAGGCCGGCACGCGGATCGTCTCCCACAACTACCAGTTCAGCGAATGGAAACCGGACAAAGAGTTGCAGCTCGACGGTCGCATCCTGTACCTCTGGACCGTCCCGCAGCGGGATTCCGGCTCGAACTCGCAGAAGAAAAACTGAGGCCGCGTCGGCGCAGCCCGGAGCCGCTCCCCGTTCCACGCTATGATCGGTAGGGAGATCTGTTCATGTACGATGCCGCGATCCAGTACCTTCAGGTCCGAGTCTCTGGCCGTCCCGAAGTGGCTGTCGTTTTGGGCAGCGGCTTAGGCGGTTTCGCCGATCAACTGGCTGACCGGGTGGAAGTCCCCTACCGGGGCATCCCCGGTTGGCCTCAGTCTACCGCTGCCGGACACGAAGGCAAGCTCACGTTCGGCAAGCTGGGGGAGCGCCTGGTGGCTGTGATGAGCGGCCGGGCCCACCTTTACGAAGGCTACAGTCCGGCGCAGGTGGTCTACGGCGTCCGAGTGCTGGGAAAGCTCGGCGTGCGGGGACTGGTGCTCACCAACGCCGCCGGCGGCATTAATCTCTCCTACGAGCCGGGCTCGCTCGTCCTTATCTCCGACCATATCAACCTGCAAGGGTCCAATCCCCTGGTCGGTCCGAACGATGATTCTCTCGGCCCACGCTTCCCGGATATGACCGACGCCTACTCCCAGCGCTACCGGATGATCGCCCGCGAGGTGGCGGCCGATCTCGGCCTGCACCTCAAAGAAGGCGTCTACGCCGCCGTGCTCGGCCCTAGCTACGAAACCCCGGCCGAGATCCGCTACCTGCGCGCCATCGGGGCCGACTTGGTGGGCATGTCCACCGTGGCCGAATGCATTGCGGCCAACCACATGGGCATCCAAGTGTTGGGAGTGAGTTGCATTACCAACCTCGCCGCCGGGCTGCGCACCGGAAAGATCTCGCATGAGGAGGTCCTGGTAACCGGCGCCCGCATCCAAGCCACGCTGACGCGCTTCCTGACCGAATTGATCCCCCGGCTGGAGGTCTGAGTGGACCCCTTGCTTCAGGCCGCTATCGATGCCCGCCAGCACGCACACGCGCCTTTCTCCGGCTTCCGCGTCGGGGCAGCCGTGGAAACCGCCGACGGGCGCATCTTCACCGGCTGCAACATCGAGAACGCCACCTACAGCCTGACCCTCTGCGCCGAGCGCGTGGCGCTCGCCAAAGCCCTTTCCGAGGGCTGCCGCCACTTCCGCCGGATCGCTGTGGCCGCTGCGACCAAGGTTCTGACTCCACCCTGCGGCTCCTGCCGTCAAATCCTGTGGGAGTTCTGCCCCGATGCCGAACTGATTCTGGTCAACCTGGAAGGCGCGACTGAAACCCTGCCGGTGCGCGAGCTGCTCCCGAGGCCTTTCGATGCGACGTTTCTTTAGGACCGGCCGCCTGCTCTGCTTCGCGCTCGCGGCCCTGCTCTTGCTGGGTTCCTGCTCCACGTCCCGGCAGGACGCCGACTGGATTTGGTCCGCCGGTTTCGTGCTGACCATGGATCCTTCCCGGCGCATCATCGAAGACGGCGCCGTCGTGGTGCGCGGCGACCGCATCGTCGCGGTCGGCCTTCGCACGGATTTGGAACGCAGCTACCGCGCCGCGCGCCGCATTCACGTCTCGGAGGCGGTGATCGCTCCGGGCCTCATCAACGCGCACACCCACGCTCCCATGTCGCTGCTGCGCGGCCTGGCCGACGACCTCACTCTTCAGGACTGGCTCGAGAAATACATCTTCCCGGTTGAAGCGAAGTTCGTCTCGCCGGATTTCGTGCGGGCCGGGACCCGGCTGGCCTGTCTGGAGATGGCGCTCGGCGGCGTCACCACCTTCGCCGACATGTACTACTACGAAGACGTCGTCGCGCAGGCCACGCGGGAGTGCGGGTTGCGCGGAGTGCTGGGGGAAACGATTCTGAACTTTCCTGCCCCGGATGCTCCCAATTTCCAGCAAGCCCTAGACTACACCGAGCGTTTCATTCGCCGCTTTCAGGGCGACTCGCTAATCGTCCCGGCCGTCGCGCCCCACGCCCTCTATACCAATACAGAAGAGACTCTCCGCGCCTCCCGCGCGCTGGCCAACCGCTACGGCGTCCCCCTGCTGACCCACCTCGCCGAGACCCGGCAGGAATGGGACCAGGCTATGGCCCGGTTCAGCAAGTCCCCGGTGGCCGCCTATGAACAGCTCGGCCTGTTCGAAGGGCCAACCGTGGCTGCTCATTGCGTGTGGCTGGATGAGCTGGATCTTCGAATCCTCAGTCGGCGTGGGGTAGGAGTTGCCCATTGCCCTTCCAGCAATATGAAGCTGGCTAGCGGCGTCGCCCCCGTCACCAAGATGCTCGCCGCCGGCATTCCGGTGGGCCTGGGAACCGACGGGCCCGCCGGCAGCAACAATGACTTCAACCTGTTTGAGGAAATGGACCTGGCCGCCAAGCTCCAGAAGGTCAGCACCGGCGATCCGCGGTCGCTTCCGGCCATCCAGGCGGTGGAGATGGCCACTATCACCGGGGCGCGGGCTTTGGGGATGGACGGCGAGATTGGGTCGCTCGAGCCCGGCAAGCGCGCCGACATGATTCTCATCCGCCTGGATGCCGCGCACGCCGTGCCTCTGTTTAACCTCTATTCCCAATTGGTATACGCCCTCAAGGCCAGCGATGTCGAGCACGTCATGGTCAACGGCCGCCTGATCGTTCACTCCGGCCGGATGCTGAGTCTCAACAGCCGTTCCGTGCTTCTGGAGGCCCGCCGGCTCCAAAGCCGCATCGCAGCCTCGGTTGGTAAATAGAGTAGAATCGCACAGGAGGGGAAAATGCCCATTCGTGACTTACTGCTGCCCGAGTTCGACCAAGAGATGGCCGGCGCCCGCAAGACCTTGGAACGGGTCCCGGAGGAGAAGTTCGCGTGGAAGCCGCATGAGAAATCTGGAACCATGGGCTGGCTGGCGGGCCACATCGCGGATATTCCGCAATGGGCCGTGCTGGCTGTCCGGCAGGACTCGTTCGACATGTCTCCCGGAGGCGCGCAGTTCGAACCCCCGCCTGTTCCCAGCTCCCGCGCCGAACTCCTGGAGAAGTTCGACAACAACGTCGCCGCAGCCCGCGCCGCCATCGCCGAAGTGGAGGACCAGGCCTTGTCGCAGAACTGGTCGTTGCTGGCCAACGGCCAGCCCATTCTGACCGTGCCGCGTCTGGCGGTGCTGCGCAGTTTCGTGTTAAATCACCTCATCCACCACCGCGCCCAGCTCGGCGTCTATTTGAGGCTCAACGATATCCCCGTGCCGGCAATCTACGGTCCCTCGGCCGACGAGACTGGGATGTAGACCAAAGGGAATACTCCGGATACCCCGGTACCGGATAACTCCGCGGTTACATTTTGCGCCTGCCCGCCGGAGAGCGTGAGAGATCCTTCCCCGCTTCTCCACTATCAGAAGCAGTTCGCTCTTCTGCGGAGAATGCATCCTATGTCGCACCCGGCAGGGCATGTTGTTGTGTGGTCCGCCGTGATCCTCTTTTTGCTCCTGGGCCCCTCGGCAGGCGCTGTTCCCCTGGATCGGATTCACCCGTCGGAGCCGCCGGCGGCATCAGCCGCCCCATATCGTGCGCTTCCGGAGCCTCTCGTGCTCGATACCCTCCCGAGTTTCCCAGGCCCGGCGGCCGCCGCTACCGGCGGACATCCCGTCCCGCTTCACGCCGCCAAGGGGCCCAGCATCGTGGATTCGTCCAAGCCTTTTGTCGTGTCATTGCCGGGAGCCGAGATCGGCAAGTTGGAGTTGCCCGCATGTGCCAGTCCTACCTGTGATTGGGTGGAAATCACGTTCACTGGCGAAGAACCGCCACTGCGAACCCCCCGAATCGAGGGACGAATAAAGTTCCAACCGCCCGCCGACGATAGTAACTCCAGAGAGGCCGATTCCGGGCCCGCACGATGGCTAGACTGGCTGGACAATCTCACCGAGGCCAAAAGCGACGCTGGCTATCCTTCCTTGGTCTTGGGCGCCTCGGGAATTCTGGGAATCTGGCTGGCCCGCCTCAAACGCCCGCGGCCCATGTGAGCTACTACGAGGAACTCGGGCTGGAGCCCACGGCAAGCCCTGCCGAGCTCCGGGCGGCTTACAAGCGTCTGGCGCGGCTTCTCCACCCAGACCAACAGACGGACGAAGAGCTTCGATTCCTGGCCGAGCGCCAGATGAAGCGCTTGAATCACATCTTTGAAATTCTGATGGACCCGGTCCAACGCCGCGCCTATGACCGGTTCAGGTCCGGCGCGGGAGCGGCCGGGGGCATCTTCCACCGGTATCCACGGCTGCGGGACGCTGCGCTTCTGGCGGCGGGCTTGGCGCTGGCCGCAGGTCTGACCTGGGTGCTTCCCGGCCGGGATTCGCCGGCTCAGCCGCCCGCACCCCGAGCTGCAATCCGCGAACCGGAGCCCGCCGCGCCGCCAAAAGCGCAGGCTTTCGATCCGGCCGGGCTGACCCGCTTGTTGCGAACCGAGCTGGCGGAAATCCGGCGTGAGCTGGAACGCGTTCGCACCCAGCGGGACGCCGCCGTGAGGGAACTGGCCGTGCTGCGCCACGCCGCAGAGCCTTTGTCACCTGCCGAGCACAGCCTGCCGCCGCCCGAACCCGCCGCTAACGCACTCTTTCCAGCCGTCTCAGAGACTCCGGCTATCCCCCTTCCCTCGCTGCGAGCTTCCTCTGTAATCCCAACCCCTGCGCCGCCCCCAAGCCTAATAGGATCCTGGGCTTACGTGCCTCCGCAGACCTCCCTCAGCCGCCCGGTCCCCTATACTGCCGAGTATGTCGAACTGGTCATTGTCCAACAGGACGGCATTCTCAAAGGACGCTACCGCGGCCGCTATTATGTCCCCGACCGTCCCATCTCGCCCGAGGTTGCTTTCTACTTTGAGGGAGCCGCCGGCGGCCAGGAAGCGGTCCTTCCCTGGAGCGGTGCGGGTGGCGCCAAAGGCGAAGTCCGGCTGAGGCTCGTCTCGGCAGACCGCTTGCAAATCGATTGGTTCGCCACCGAACTGGGGAGCAAGTTGGGGCTGGCTTCGGGCAATTCTCTCCTCACGCGCCGCCGGAGTGATTGATCCTCTGCTGACCCAACCCACGAGGAACCGCATCCTGGCTCAGGCCGCCATTCGATAAAATGGTTAGCCCGGCTCGCGTCAGATGCGGCCGATTTGTTGAGGGAAAGGAGGGTTTCCTCATTGCCTGAACTGCGCAAGGACCCCATCACCGGCAGGTGGGTCATCATCGCCGCCGAGAGGGCCATGCGCCCCAGCGATTTTATCCGGCAGCCTGCCGTCCCCTCCGGTGGCCGTTTCTGCCCCTTTTGCCCAGGCAATGAGTCAAAAACCCCGCCCGAGGTCTTGGCTTACCGGCCAGGAGGGGGCCGTCCCAACGAGTCCGGCTGGACCCTGCGCGTCGTTCCCAACAAGTTCCCCGCCCTGCGCGTGGAAGGCGACCTCGACCGCCAGGGCGAGGGCGTCTACGACCGCATGAACGGTGTCGGCGCGCACGAGGTTGTCATCGAAACCCCGGACCATATGCTCACCCTGAGCGAACTGAGCGAAAAACAGGTCGAGGATGTCTTCTGGGCCATGCGCGACCGCATTGTGGATCTGCGCCGCGACAAGCGCCTGCGCTACATTATCGTCTTCAAGAACCACGGGGCCGCCGCGGGCGCCACCCTGGAACACACGCATTCCCAACTGATCGCCCTCCCCGTGGTTCCCAAACGCGCACAGGAAGAACTGGACGGTTCCCGCCGCTACTTTGACTACCGCGAGCGGTGCATCTTCTGCGACATCCTGCGCCAGGAAAGCGACTCCGGTACCCGCGTCGTCCTTGAGTCCGAGCACTTTTTGGCCGTCACCCCTTACGCCTCGCGCTTCCCCTTTGAGACCTGGATCCTCCCCAAACGCCACTCCTCGCATTTTGAGGCCAGCGAGATCCCCGAAGTCCAGAACCTGGGCTGGATGCAGCGCGCCATCCTGAGGAAGATCGACAAGGTGCTGGAGCAGCCAGCGTACAATCTCATGATCCACAGCTCTCCTGTGCAGGAGGGCGCCATGGCGCATTACCACTGGCACATTGAGATTATTCCCAAGCTCACCAACGCCGCGGGTTTTGAGTGGGGCACCGGCTTCTACATCAACCCCACACCCCCGGAAGAAGCCGCCCGGTTCTTGCGGGACGTTGGACTGGTTTGAACGGCGTCAATCTTCTTCCGCCTTTTGCCGCAGCCGCGCCAGCCAGGTCTTCACCGCCAGAGCCGCCAGCACCAGCCAGACCACATTCCTCGGCATGGGTTCCAGCGTGAAGAAGGCCAGCAAACCCAATCCCCCGTAACAGCCCATCGCAGTCCAGAAGCCCGGCCTCATCGCAGCCAATATTTTCCCACGAACCCTCTTGCCACCGGTTGCGGCGTCTTTGGTAACCTTCCTGTTTAGGCCATACGAGGGGGTAAGACCATGAACCGCAGGCAATTCCTCGGTGCAACTGCTGCCGCCGCCCTGACTCAGGCCGCGGCGCGCGCTCAGCGACCGGCCGTACGCTACGGCGTGGACCTGTTCAGCATCCGCTCGCAAGGCTGGGATGCTTTCCAGCAACTGGACTACTGCGCGAAGCTGGGCGCCCGCGTCGTGCACTTCTCCGAGATCCGCTTCATCGGCAGCCTCGAGGAAGCCCACCTGAAGAAGGTCCGCGCCCATGCCGAAAAGCTGGGCGTCGAAATCGAACTGGGGATGCGCTCGATCTGCCCCACCTCCTCGGCTTTCGACAAGAGCCAGGGAACGGCGGAAGAACAACTCACCCGGATGGCGGAGGCGGCCCGCATCGTCGGCTCGCCCATCGTCCGCGCCTTCCTGGGAACCTCCGCGGACCGCACCGGCCCGATCCCGCTCGAGCAGCACATTGAGAACACCGCCCGTGTGCTGCGCAACTGCCGGAGCCGCATTGTCGACGCCGGCTTGAAGGTCGCGGTGGAGAATCACGCCGGCGATCTTCAGGCTTGGGAGTTGAAGAACTTGATCGAGGCCGCGGGCAAGGATTTCGTGGGCGCCTGCCTGGACTCGGGCAATCCGTTGTGGACCCTGGAAGATCCTCATCTCAGCCTCGAAACTTTGGCCCCTTACGTGGTCACTTCCCATCTCCGGGACAGTTACGTGTGGCGGACGCCGGAGGGCGTGACCGTTCGCTGGGTCCGGTTCGGCGAGGGCAACGTCGGCATCCGCGAGTGGGTCCGTAAGTTCATCGAACTCTGCCCCGGCAAGACGCTGAGCCACGAGGTCATCGTGGCCCAGGGCCGTCCTTATCGGATCTTCGATCCCAAATTCTGGGCGCCCTACCAACACGTGCGGGCGCACGAATTCGTGCGCTTCCTGGCCCTGGCCGAAGCCGGAAAGCCCTTGCCCGACCTGCCGAAACTGCCACGGGAGGCAGCGCTCCAGAAGGAACGCGAGGATTTGGAGGTCAGCATCGAGAACTTCCGCGCCCTGCTTAAAGAACTCGGCTGAAACTTGGACGCTGCTTCCGGCCCGCTATAATGATTTTTGGTCCTGTGAGGTGATTCCGGTGCGTCTGTCGGCATTGTTGGCCTTAGGTGCGTTATGCGGAGCGACCGTGTTCGCTCAGAACCAGCCTCTTCCGCCGGAGTTGCAGCGGCGTGCCTATGTTCGCCGCATCTCTGCGGGAGTCACCCTCACGGTACCGGTCCTCACCCAGTTCGTTACCGGGTTTGATTACTTCGCCCAGGAGACGCCGCCGCTGGAGGCCAGCGTCGAGTCCACCAGCCGCCGTTCCTACGCGGGGGGTGGTCTCACGCTCCAGTTTGCCGTAACCGAACGGACCGCGATTAACCTCAGCGCTCTGCTGCGGAGAGCCGAGTTCACATCAGAACGCACCGAGATTGCCGGCGTCGACAATCCCAATACCCTCATCGACGACCGCGTGCGCACCGACATTCGGGAATCTGTACGTCTCCGCTATGTTGACTTTCCCATCCTTGTCCGCTACTACACTCGGGGCCACCATCAGCGCGGTGACCGCTGGTTCTTACAGGCCGGGCCGAACTTCCGCAGCGTCCGGCGGCTTCGCAACAATATCAAGACGACGGCCCAGGACGGCACCGTCACCGAATCCAACTCGCCCCTGCCCCCCTACGTGCGGCGTGTTACAGGCATCACGGCGGGATTTGGAGCGCAACTCATCGACCCGGTGGGCGTGCGCGTGATTCCTGAGGTCCGCTACACGCGCTGGCTTGATCCGCAATTCAAACTCTTTGGGGTTCACTCGCGCCGGGATCACCTCGAAGTCATGATCTCGTTTACGTTCTAGCCTCCCATCGCGTAAACCGCCAGACTGCGCCGCCGCACAATCCGTTTGCACGCGTAAGACTGCGCGTCTAGGGGATTTGGGGAAGCACATGTGCTATAGTCTGGAGGCTTAGGAGGGGTTACATGGGCGTTCACGAATTGTCGCGCCGAGACCTGCTGCGTGGCGGGGGCGGATTTGCGGCGCCACTGGTCGGAACTGCGCTTGCCGCCGGACCCTATCAACAAACCCGGGTCCCCCTGTTGAAAGGTTCCGCCAAGAGCGTGGTCATCCCCACCCATGAGTTTCAGGGCAACGTGGATGAAAGGCTGGATTTTCCAACCGACTGGGATGTCCAGGTCATGCACATGAAAGGCTACGGCGCGCCGGTTCTGAGCCCTCAGCAGATCGCTGCCGCGATCGCCAAACCGATCGGAACCCGGCCGCTTCGCGAGATCGCCGCCGGCAAGAACACCGTGGTCATCACTTTCGACGACCTCACACGCGCCACACCCACCTACGAGATGGTGCCTCATGTGCTCGCAGAGCTGAAAGCGGCCGGCATCAAGGACGAAAACATCCTTTTCCTGGGATCCTTCGCCACTCACCGCCCGATGACCGCCGTCGAGGTGCAGAAGAAGATCGGCAAGGAAGCCGCGACGCGCTACGCCTGGCTCAACCACCACTGCTTCTACGGCTGCAAGGAGATCGGCACAACATCGTTCAAGAACAAGATTCTGATCAATCAGACCTTCCTGGGGGCCGATGTCAAAGTTACCTTGAGCGGCATCAAGGTTCATTACGACGCCGGCTACGGGGGTGGGGCTAAGGCGGTGCTGCCCGGCGTCGCCCACATCGACAGCGTCGAGTACAACCACAATGTCCTACTCCGCGAGACGCGCACCGCCGGTCCGGTCCGGGTGTTCAAGAACGAGATGCGCCTGGACATGATTGAAGCCGCGCGCATGGCTCAGGTGGACTTCAGCGTGCAGCTCATGTACGACCAAAAGCTGCGGCCCATTCGGGTCTTCTCAGGCGACATCGTGGAGGCGCACCACGCCGCCGCCCGCGTGGCTTCCAAGACCTACTGCACTCCCACGCTGAAGGGCGCCGACATCGTGGTCTCCAACGCCTACCCGCAAAACGCTCAAGCGTTCCACGCCCAACGCTGGATCAACCAGGCGGTGCGCGACGGCGGAACCGGAGTTCTGATCATCCAGCACCCGCTGACGCTCGACCCCGTCCATTTCCTTAACAACCGTACCGCCAGCCGCAGCGGGGCTAGCTATTACCAAACGGTTGCCCGGCGGGTGGCCTCTCCTCTGCCCCGCAGCACGGGCCTCATTGTGTACAGCCAGTACATGGACCGCACCCTGATGAACAACTATCCGGGCGGCACGCACTTCGCTACGAAATGGGAAGATGTGATCCGCATTTTGAAACAGCGTCATCCGGGCTCCAGCGTGCAAGTGGCTGTGTACCCGTACGGCGGCATGCAGCATCAGGAAATCGAACTCGACGGATAGCGCCTAACCTAAGCCAGCGGATGAAGCGGCTGATCAGCCGCGGGCGGCGCGCCCGGGGTTGTCCGGCTTTCGTTGGAAGTGGGCAGGGCCTTGCCCCGGCGCCGGGAAGTTCATTGGATGGCTCGGGGTGGCGGCCGGCAAGTTCGGCTCCGGGCGGGTGCGCTACGGCCATGCCGATGAGCACATCGATTGGGGTCCCCGGGACTTCTGGATGGAAGACTTGGAAGAGCCGGCCATTACCGGGTTTCATCTTACCAACCCTCCGGGAGGCGCTCCGAGGCTGAGGTTCAGGATGCTGGCCGGGCGTCAGAAAGAGGTTCAGGCTGCCGGGGACGGCAGGTCGGAGGAGGCGAGGCGTCACCGGCAGCTAAGCCGTCCGGAGACAGCATGGCCACTCAAGTTACAATGGCTCTACCAGGTGAAACGGAAGCGGGCTCTGCGAGGACGCAACCATGTCGAGGGATAGCCTGGTGGGCTCATCGATAAGATAAGGCGGGGGCGTACGGGAACAACCCGGCGCCCTGTCCAGCCTTCGCCGGATCGGTAGACCCCGATGCGTTGAACATCGCGCTGAAGGGCGGAGTGCTCACCATGGGAGAAGACACGCGCTCGATTTCACGCGGAAGCGGAACACCATGTGAGTTCAGTAAGAGAGATAACAAATAGAAACAATAGGCACGATACGCTGCCGCCTTCCCGACGACGGAAGCTCAGCGGTTTCTAACGTCTCTTATAGCGTTACTAAGGAGTTCAGACCGACATGCAAACGCGAATCAATTTTGTGCTAATGCTTGGGCTGGCGCTTTTGCTGGTTGGCGCAGCGGTAATGATAGCGACTCAGGGCGGCGGGACCCCGCCCCGGTTGCAGGGACCTTGCGATATCTACGGCGAGGCGGGTACGCCCTGCGTCGCCGCGCACAGCACCACACGTGTTCTCAAGGCTTCCTACACGGGCCCGCTCTACCAGGTCAAGCGCAGATCGGACAACGCCACCCTGGACATCCGGCCCATTCCGGGGGTAGGAGTCGCCGACTCGGCCGCTCAGGACACGTTCTGCGCGAATACGATCTGCGTTATAAACATCATCTACGACCAGTCCGGCAAGGGGAACCACCTCTACCAGGCTCCACCGGGGCCGTCGTTCCCGGGACCGGACAAAGGGGGGTTTGACACTCAGCCGATCGCGGACATGGCGCCGATCACGATCAGCGGCCACAAGGCTTACGGCGTCTATATCATGCCGGGCATGGGGTTCCGGAACAACGACGCGACCGGTCTGGCGATCGATGACGAGCCTGAGGGGATCTACATGGTCGTTGACGGCAAGCACTATGACAGCGGCTGCTGCTTCAACTATGGCAACTGCTCGACGAACGGCCGCGCGGTGGGCACCGGCACAATGGAGACAACCTACTTCGGCACCTCCAGCGGATGGGGCAGCGGCGACGGTCCCGGACCGTGGATCATGTCCGACATGGAAGCCGGGCTTTTCTCCGGATACAACGCGCGGAAGAACCCGGTTCCGACCATCGATTCGTGGCGGTTCGTGACGGCGGTCGTCAACGGCGGGGGCGGCAACCAATGGGACCTCCGGGGCGGCGACGCGCAGCGGGGCGGCCTGATTACCTTCTACAGCGGAGTGCGCCCCGGTTCGCGCGAGAACGACCGCTATTACCCGATGAAGAAAAAGGGGGCCATCCTGCTGGGCACTGGAGGCGACAACGGCAACGGTTCCTCCGGAACCTTCTATGAGGGTGTGATGACGACCGGGTATCCGACCGACGCCGCGATCAATGCGGTGCAGGCGAACATTGTTGCCGCCAGATACGACGTCCAGCGGCTGAGCCTGTCGCGGCTCACGACTTTCACGCCGGGATCGGCGCAGCAGGTCACCGCGATGTTTATTAACACCACGGGTTCGCCGGCGCTGGGCGTCAAGTTGAGCGTCTCTCTCCCCAAAGGGTGGGCCGCTGCGCCCTCCGGCCCAACGGCATTCAGCAACCCCGTGGCGCCGGGTGCGAGCGTGAGCGCGGCTTTCAAGGTCACCTCGCCGAAGGCGACCGGCGCGGGCTGGCTGACCGTCAGGGCCGAGTGGACCAACCCGGCGACCCGCGTAACGCAATCCGACTTGGCCTCCCAGCGGGTGCGGAACGTCTTCCCGATCAAGATCAACGAGGTCCGCTTCAGCGCCGGGGCAAACTCCACCGACCAGTTCATCGAACTTTACAACGCCTCCCCCAGCGCCGTTGACCTCAGCGGCTGGACACTGGTCCACACACCGAGCCAGTGGGCCCCGGTCAATCTGGCGAGGATCCCGTCCGGAACGAAGCTCGCCTCCGGAGGGTTCTATCTGCTCGGCCTCTCCAGTTCCGGCCTGGCGGCCCCGGCAAGCCCGGGGGCAACCACGATCAACGTCAGAAGCACGGCCGGGTTCCAGGCCGGACAAAAAATCGACATCGACGGCGAGACGCGCACGATCGTAAGGGTCGGGACCGCGGCCACGGCCATGACGAAGGTGTTCATCCCAGTGTCCACTGGCCCCTGGCTTACGATCCCCGCCGGCTCGACCAACCTGCCTGTCACCAGTGCGGAAGGCTTCGAGGTGGGCCAGAAGATCGGCATCGACATCGGCGGCAACTACGAGGTGGCAACGGTCACCGCGGTCGGCAAGGCCGCCACGCAAACCACTCTGGCGGCGGCGGCTGCCGCAGGCGCGACGAATATCAAGGTCGCGTCCAATTCCAACCTGACGGTGGGCGATACGCTGACGGTGGATACCGGCGGGCGCAAGGAACTGGTTACGGTTAAGAGCATCGGGACCGCAGGCGCGAGCGGCACGGGAGTCGACCTGGCCGCCCCGCTCAAGCTCGACCACAGGCCCGGAGTAGACGTATCCGGCGTGGGGACGGGCATCCGTTTCTCGCCCGCGACGAGATTCCCGCACAGAAGCGGCGACGCGGTGCAGGCGCTGGGCAGCGGGATCACACTCGACCGCCCCTTGCTCAATGCTCATGAGTACGGCGCGCCCGTGATCAACACGCTTGTTACGGAGGCGGGTTACCAGGGGCCGCCGGCTCCAAATCAGTGGTTCGGGAGCGTCCTGTCGCCCTGGGCCGGATCGATCGTACTGATGGACGCCAGCGGCGTAGTCGTCGACGCGATTGTCTACGGTTCCCAGCAGAGCAACTCGAGCGCCGAGGGGATCATCACCAGCCCCGAGATCGCCACGCTAGAGGGTGACCAGCACCAGGGAGGCTGCATCGCGGTGGTGTCCCTTTCGTCCAGGGGCATCGGGCCTGCCGCTTCGGCCGCCCGTGCGGCCAATCGTAGCGCGGGCCGCTTCCCGGACGGCAGAGACACCGACAGCCTATGCCACGACTTCCGGATGCAGCCCGCCACGACACTGGCGGCCGCTTCAGTGGCCGGAGCGAATAATATCAAAGTCGCCAGCGTGGCGGGTTTTCAGGCCGGCCAGACGATCACGATTGACGCGGACGCGAACCAGGAGACGGCGGTGATCGCGACGGTCGGGACGGCAGGGGCCACCACGGCCCAGACAGCCACCGCCGCGGGAGCCACCGTCATCCCGGTTGGCAGCTCGGCGGGGTTCAGCGCCGGCCAGACCATCACGATCGACAGTGGCCCAAGTCAGGAGACAGCGGTTGTCGCTTCGACCACCGGCGGCAGGGGCGGCTCCACGATCGTCCTCACCACACCGCTCAAGTCGGCGCACGCCGCTGGTGTGCAAGTCTCCGGCTCCGGAATCACGCTCAGCCGCGCGCTGACGCGGGCACACGCCGCCGGAGCGAGGATCGCCGGCGAGCTTCCCACGCCCGGCGCCCCGAACCGATACTCCGGCAGACGAGACTGAGGCATCCGCCGTTGCGTTCACTTGCCGGACAACTTCTTGAACAGGGCCGCGTCGTACTCTTCCAAACCCGTGATTCCGTAAAGGTGGTTTGCGGAAACCCAGGGCAGCCAGAACCGGTGGCCGCCGACTCCGCGCGACGAGCCGAAGCCCACGCGCCAGCCTTCCTGCTGCCATCCGATGCCTTTTATGTCGTATTGGCGTCCCGGAAGCGCCACCATTGCCTTGGTGTTGTGCAGCAGGATGCGCGCCACATCCAGATAGTGCTCGTCCTTGGTGAGGTTGTACAACTTTGCGTAGGACGGCACGGCCCAGTCCAGATACTGATCGACGCCCCCTACGGCGGCCGCAGTTATGCCTTGAAACCCGACGGTCGGGACACCCTTCTTGTAGTGAAGCTTCGCGTCGTCCGCGTCCGCCGGCATCGGCAGGTTCCAGATCCAGATCCAGGTTTCGGCAAAGTCCGCCGCGGCCTTGGCCCGCTCCAGCCACTTGGGCTCCTTGGTCGCTTCAAAGAGACTCAGATAGGCTTCCATGCTTAGCATGCCGGCTTCTTTGTCGGTGATGTTCGGATTGTCGATTGCGCCGCCGATGAAGACTCCCCTGGTTCCCCAGTTCGCCCACACATATTCAGCCGCGCGGATCGCCGATGCCTGATACTTCGGATCCCCCGTCTCTTCGCTCATCAGGACCAGCAGCGGGACAGGATTGTAGCTGGTCGTCCCCGATGCCTCCGCCACCTCGCTGCTGCCGCGCTTCCAGCGCCTGGGGAAAGACCCGTCCTCCCTTTGCTGGAGGATGAGCCAGTCGCAGTACTGCTTGACCCAGTTGAACCACTCGGGATGCGGGCGGCCCAGCGCGCGCTCGCGCCTGTAGGCTCGCATCAGCACGCGCATGTCCTCGGTGGCATTCCTCAACCACGGAGCGAGCCAGTCGTGCTCCGGCTCCCAAGGCTTGCCGGTCTTGAGGTCGTAGCCAGTTCCTGTCAGCGGGACGGCCGGCAGGGCGCGGATGAGCGACGAGATGATGGCCAGACCCGTCTCGCGCATCCTCCGCCCGCGTTCGCTGTTGTCACGATCCCCTTCCCGCAGCAACTGGTCCGCGCACTCGATGTTCTTGCCCACGAATCCCATGGCAACCATCGACCAGTTCCATTGCAGTTGGTCCGAAACCGTGGAGAGGACGAACGGAATGGCCGTGCGCCCTTCGACGGTGACAGCCTGAGCGACCAGATGGTCCGTTAGAACCCGGCGCATCTGCTCCACGTCGATATAGGTCACGGCCGGCTTCAGTGTGTTCCACGCCCAGCGCCAGGCGTTTCGGATCACGTCCCGGAACGACTCATTCTGAGCGAAGCGAAAGCTTACCTGGTAATTGTGGTCCACACCCTGCGTGATCGGGTGATAGCGCCGCACCCACCTCGGGGTTGCGGGCGCACCCCGTCCGCCCCCATGGATGATCATCGAGCCGGGTAGCCAGAAGCCGAACTCGATGGACCCGCTTTCCGCCTCCAATACTCCCATCGCGCCGAATTGAAACCGCGCGTCGGTCATCGCCGCGTTCGTTGGCGCGTCCTCGACGGTGGTGTCGCCGCGCGGCGAAGGATTCAGCACGGCGACGGACGTTCCATTGGCGAACGAGAGCGCAAATAGCGGGGCCGGGAGGAAATCCTCGCGGATAACCAAACGCCGGGCGGCGTAGTTCAGCGTGCCGCCTGGAGAACGATCGCCGTTGTAGGCCGGATCCCCGTACAGCACCCCCGGGACGAGATAGCTCACATCGGGCCAGCCCACGGAAGGATCCACTGTGAACACGGCCGAGGAGTTGAAGCCGCCGGGGGCGTTGCCCGACACGCCCACCCTTCTTCGCAGCGCCAGAACCCCTCCACTGAGGCTCCAGCGGTCTTCCACACGGAAGACGACCTGGCCGCCGTAGCCGAGTTCGGCTCGGGCCTCGATCCCGCCCGCCGTCTTCTGGACCGTCTTGTATCCCGCCGCAAGCCGGCGTATGTCGTTCTCCGCCCGGAATACCTCCAGCCGCGCAGGCTTCGGCTGCGCAATGCGCGGCGCCGCGCTTCCTGCGATCTCGATGCCCCACTCGCCGGATGAGGCGCGGACGAACGAAACCGTCGCGCCTGTCTGGAGCCTCCCGAGCTCCATCCGGACGGGCTGCTGCGCAAACCAAGTGGATCCTGCAAGGCCAAGCCAAACAAGTGCATGCCAGCCGAACATATCATTGCCTCCCTGCGTCCTGTGGTTGCGTTTGCTTTTCCATGATGCCGGGCCCGTCGCCGGCGCGAAAGGGCGTAGGGCGATTTCCAGCGGCGGTTGGCCCCCGGCGTAAACGCATACAGCCTCCTTCTCCCCTCGACCACTCAACTCTAACACCACCGGAGATCTGGCGAAAAGAATCGAACCCGGCGGGGGGATTCCGGGCATCCCCGCCACTTTACATGGGACGTGCTCAATGAGAATCACGCCCGTTGCCGCAGTTCCGCCCTTCTCCGCGCCCGCGTTGGCGCTCGACGGTGACATTGGGATCCGTGACCATCCAACATCCTGTTGTCGGGCGGCAAACTTCACGCTCACGGCGCCGGCGGCTGCACTCTGGTCTGCGCCGGCGTAGTCCGGAGGCGCGGGACATGAATCCCCTACAATGAGCTAGTGGGAAGCGCTTCTCATGAGTGACTTGCAGGAACAACTGGCGATGCTGCGCCGCCGCATCCGGCGCATCGACGCCAAGTACGCCCGCATGACCGCCGAAGCGCCGGAGAAGAAGGAGATCCCGCCGGAGGAGTTCGCTCCGATGCACCATTTCGCCGACGAGTTCATGAGCGGCGAAGTGGTCGAAACCGCTTTTGGAAGCCACTTCGAAACCGAGCGGCTTTACGAGCGCCACCGCCGCCACGGCAGCATGGACATCTCCAACTTGCAGGAACTGCCCGAGGATCTGCTCGGGCCGCTCTCCCAGGAGACGGTCCCGCCCTCGCCCCCATCGCGCTGGGCGTTTCTGGACACGGAGACGACGGGCTTGGCCACCGGCTCCGGCACCTACGCTTTTCTGGTCGGCGTCGGGCGCATCGCCGGCGACGGCTTTCGCGTGCGGCAGTTTTTCATGCGCGATTTCAGCGAGGAGCCGAGCCTGCTCGACGCTCTGGACCGCCACCTGTCCCAGTTTGACGTCCTCGTCACCTACAACGGGAAGACCTACGACCAGCCCCTGCTCGAAACCCGCTACCGGATGATGCGGCGCCGGCCTCCGTTCGAGCGGTTGGCGCATCTGGACCTGCTGTTCGGCGCGCGCCGCCTCTGGAAGCTGCGTTTGGAAAGCTGCCGGCTTATTGACCTGGAAAACCAGATCCTGGGCGTCGAGCGCGAAGGCGACCTGCCGGGCGAGATGATTCCTTACGTCTATTTCGAATATCTGCGCAAGCGGCAAGCCTTCCGCCTCGTGCCCATTTTCCATCACAACGCCGTCGACATCCTGTCGCTGGCGTGTCTGACCGGCATCGTGCCCTACGCCTACCGCTCTCCGCACGAGGCGCCGCTGGCGCACGGCGCCGACTGGGTCGGCCTGGCGCGCTGGCTGCTGAAGGCGGAGCGTCCGGAGGAAGCTTTGCCCTTGCTCCGCCGCGCGGTTATGCTGGGGCTTTCCGATGATCTTCTGTTTCGAACCCTATGGGAGATCGCGACGCTCGAAAAGAGGCTGGGAAATGAACCGGCAGCCGTGGCTGCCTTCACCGAGCTTTCCACCGCGCCCAATCCGCACCGCCGCGCGGCTCTGGAAGAACTGGCCAAGCATTACGAGCACCGCGAGAAGAATTTCGCCATGGCTCTCGAGTTCGCTCGTGCGGCGCACGAGATCGAGCCCAGCGAGGAACTCCGCCGCCGCATCGACCGCCTGACCCGGCGCCTCAGTTCTCCCCGACCCCGCAAGCTGCTGTAAGCTGAATCCGCAATGCCGCCCTTTGCCGGCGGCGCACCCGGGCTGAGGTCGGCGCAGGGCATTCGGTTGCGGGCGCGCGGGGCACGGCAGCGGGCTTGTTCAGGCCAAGAGTTTAGGCTGCCGGCTCAGCCATCTTGCGAGGGCGGGCAAGGTAACGGCGCCAACGGGCCTCCTCCCCTTCCGCGTCAAATTCTTCGGACCAGCAGCGCCGGAATTCCGATCTCTTGCGCCGGATCCGCTCCTGGAGCATCCGCAACAGATTGCTCCTGAGCGGCGAGTTGCGAGGCAGCTTGTCCTCCACCAGCTCGAGGGTCGATTGGTAATCGCTGATGGCTCCCAGAATGTCCTGAAGCCGGCGCAGCTTCTTGAGGCGCGCTTCCAAGCCGGGCCCATAAAGGGGGCGGAAGAGCTCGAGCGTGTAACGCATGGCCTTCACGCTCAAACGGAAACGGTGCAGAGAGTCGAGCGGCGCCGAAGCCCGGGCGGCTTTTCTTCCCTCCGCGAACAGCTCTGCCGCCTTTGCCGGAAGCTGCACGCGGGCGTTGTCCGCGAGGTTCAGGTTGAGATCCCACTGTAGTTTCTTCATGCCCGCCTCAAAGACCCAGCTTCTGGCGCCATTTCCGCTGCTGATTCTTCTTGGTCCACTTTTGCAGTTCTTGCTCCAGAGTCCGCGCCGAGCACCCGCGCTCGTCTTGCAGAATGCGCTGGAGCGCCTGCGTGTCGAGACCTTCGGCCTGACGCACGATGTCCAGCGCGATATCGCGATTCCGCACCTCGGAAGCCATATCCAGCACGCGTTTCAACTCTTGCCGGAGTTTCTTGCGCGGCGCGGCGGGCAGGAACTGGCGAAAAACGCGGAGGCATTGTTGAAGCCGGCGGATGGAGACCCGCAGATCATGAACGGCGTCTTCCTTCTGCAAGCGGCAAGTCCGGCTGGCTTGGAACTCCATGCGCCGCAGGAGATCCCGGGTCTGCTGCCGGGCGTAGTCCTCCATCCGGCCGCTTTGGAGGATGGGCGCTGCGCGGGCCATGCTCATCCTCTCAACCGCGACACCAAGAGGTTGCGGCCATAGACCTGGAGGAACAGGTCCCGCACCTGCTCGGCGGCCCACAGCTCGAGGCCGGCATCACCTTCGGAGATCACATTCACTTCCACCTGTCCATTGGAGACATGGCACTTCACTTCTTGGACGCGCTGGAGATGCCCGCGGTCCAATCCGTCCGCCAGGCGCAAGATCGGGATCAACCGCATCAGGGCCTCGTATTCTTGCTCATTGAGGGCGCGCAAATTGGTGTGATTGTCATCCGGCGGGGATTTTCGGTGATAACGGCAGAGGTTTGCAATCAATTCCCGCTCCCGCGCCGTGAAACCCGGCAGCTCCGAGTTGGCGACGAGATAGTAGGAATGCTTGTGATGCCCGGCGTCGTTGACGTAGTGGCCGGCGTCATGGAGATACGCCGCGGCCTCCAGGAACTTGCCATAGTGGAGTGGGAGCCGGTGGACGCCTTCCAAGGCATGGAAGAGTTCTACGGCGAGCGCAGCTACCTTCTGGGCATGCTTTTTGGGCACTGCGTAATGCAGGCTCAGGCGCACGACTTCTTTTCTTTGGTCCTCGCTCAGCCGCGCGCGTTCCCGCCCGACGCCGCGGGCGGCTAAGTCGGCGATAATGCCGTCGCGCACTCCTGCGCTTGAGTAATGCAGCCTGCGGAATCCGAAGCTGGTCAGAATGTAGGAAAGCACTGCCAGCCCGGGGACGATGATCTCTGCGCGCCGGGGGCCAACGCCGCTGACGCGCCGCCGGGCCACCAGATCCAATTCGGAAAGCCGCCGGTAGAGAGCCCGCACGTGCGAAGCAGGCACGCTCAGGCGGTCCGCCTGGTCCCGCTTCTCCCTTGGCACTCCCGCGATGGCGCTGGCCGCGGCCGCGGCGGTTGCGGAGGTTGCAATCATTCTCAGCCAACCGGAGCGTCCGAAACGGCCCTGCACGCCGTCCAGCTTCTCTGCGATGTAATCCTCGAGCTGTTGCAATTGCTGCCGGGTGGGCGGATCGTCTTTTAGAAACGCTTGCCGCAATCGAACTGCCCCCAGCGGCTTGGACACGGCGTCGAGCATGTGGCCGCTGTCGGAGGCGATCACTTCCGCGCTGCCCCCGCCGATATCGACAATCAATACCTTGCCCGATTGAGGCCACCGCGCCTGCACGCCTAGTTGGACCAGACGCGCCTCTTCGCGCCCGGAGATCACTTCGACCGGAGTTCCGGCCGCTTCCGAAGCGCGCGCCAGAAACTCTTGCTGGTTGCGCGCATCCCGCACGCTGCTGGTCGCCACGGCGCGGATGCCGTCGACGCCGAGAGCCTGGTACTGCGCCGCCATTCGAGCCAGCACGGCGCAGGTGAGGCCGGCGGCCTCATTGCTGATGCGGCCGTCGCGGTACACGCCTTCGCCGAGCCGCGTCACCTCCCGGTCCTGCGCCAGGATGCGCAGCTTGCCGCCCGCCTCGATCTCGGCCGCCTCCATCCGGACCGAATTGCTTCCGATGTCGATCGCCGCATAGCGAGGCATACAATCGATATAGTAGTAAGTTCGGAAAGCGAAAGCACGGGCCTTATGTTACAAAACCGTTACTGCGGAAAGCTGATCGTAGTGGAAGGCATCGACGGCTCCGGCAAATCCACCCAGCTCTCCCTGCTCAACCAGTGGCTGCGGGCGCAAGGATATGCCGTGGCCTTCAGCGAATGGAACTCCTCGCCGCTGGTGCGCCAAGCGACGAGGCGGGGCAAGAAGAAGGCGATGTTCACGCCGGCCACCTTCAGCCTCATCCACGCCACCGACTTTGCGGACCGCCTGGAACGCTACATCTTACCGTTGGTCAAAGCCGGGGCTATCGTCTCCGCAGACCGTTATGCCTACACAGCGTTTGCGCGAGACGTGGCGCGGGGATTAAGCCGCAAGTGGGTTCGCAACCTTTACCGGTTTGCGTTGAAACCCGACATCTGCTTCTACTTCCGGGTTCCTCTGGAAACGGCGCTGCGGCGGATTGTAGGAGGCAGAAGCGCCATCAAGTACTACGAGGCGGGCATGGACCTGGGCTTGAGCAACGATCTGGAAGAGAGCTTCCGGATCTTCCAGGGCAGAATCTTGGACGAATACGACGCCATGGCCGCGGAGATGGGATTTCATGTGATCGACGCAGAGCTCTCGATCGAAGAGCAACAGCGCCAGATGCGTGCCGCATTGATGGAGACGCTGGGAGACAAACTCAACGCCGGAGTCTTGCGGGCCCAGCCAGGAGCGACTCATGTTGATTAGCCAGCCTTTGCAATTCTATGAAGAACCCTTGCCCGGCGTGGATTGCAGCGAGCTGCGGGGAAAGCTGATCGTCATCGAAGGCCCAGACTCGGTGGGCCGCAGCACGCAAATTGCGCTTTTGCGCCAGTGGCTGGAGCAAGAGGGACACGCGGTTCTCGACAGCGGCATGGCGCGTTCCGCCTTAGCGGGCGAGGCCATCCAGAAGGCGAAAGAGGGCAACACCTTCGGGCCGGTCACGATGACGCTGTTTTATATCACCGATTTCGCCGACCGCCTGGAACACGAGATTATCCCCGCTTTGCGCGCGGGCTTCTACGTTCTGATCGACCGCTACATCTTTTCCATCATGGCCCGCGCCATCGCCCGCGGTGAGAATCGCCAGTGGATCGAACGGGTAGCGGGCTTTGCGCTGGTCCCACACGCCGTCTACTACCTGCGCGCCGAGGTCAAGCACCTGGTTCGCCGGGTTGTGCTGGGACGGGGTTCTTTTGATTTCTGGGAAAGCGGCATGGACATCCGGTTCGGCCCCGACATGTACGAGAGCTTCGTCCGCTATCAAACCAAGGTTGTGCGCGCTTTGGACCAGATGGCCAAACGGTTTCAGTTTCAGATTGTGGACGCCAGCAGGCCGCCCGGAGAAATCTTTGAAGACCTCCGAAGGCGGATCGCGGAGCTGGACGCCAAACCGGCCCCGCCTGGCCGGCGCAGTGCGCCCAAGACATCGCCTTCGAGGGCAGCCCGGCCATGATGGTCCTTCTGCTGCGTCATGGAGTAGCCGAGGATCGGGCTCCCGGAAAGCCGGATTCCTCCAGAAAACTCACCGAGGAAGGCCGAGAGAAACTGCGGCGCGTGCTTGAGGTTGCACGCAATGCCGGCGTCCAACCGGGTCTCGTGCTGACGAGCCCCTATGTCCGCGCCGTGGAGACGGCGGAACTGGCTTCGCTGCTGCTCAATGCGCCCAAGCCGCGAACGACCGATGCCTTGCTGCCGTCCTCGCGGCCACAGGCAGTCTGGTCGGAGCTGCGCCTGCACGCGGACCAGGAATGCGTGCTGCTTGCGGGTCACGAGCCGTTGATCAGCGAGACGGTCAGCTTCCTGCTTAGCTGTTCCCGAATTGTGGTGGATGTCAAGAAGGGCTCTCTGATCTGCATCGAGCTGAACGCTAAATCAGCCGCGCCAAAGGGAGTTCTGTGCTGGATGCTAACTGCCAATCTGGCTGCGGCCGCACGCAAAAAGAGCAACGCCTGAATCCTTACGGCCTCATTCACTCCTCGATGTCTCCCACCAGCGCGGCAAATCCGCGACCGAGTCCAGCACGGCGTCCGCTTTGACCGGAGCGTCGAGGTCCGCAGGGCGGAACTTGCCGGTCTTCACCAATACGGTTCTTAAGCCCGCGCCCTGCGCGCCGGCAATGTCGGTTTCCACATCGTCGCCCACCATTACGATTGCGCCGGCGGGCACTCTCAGCTTCTCCACCGCTGCTTCGTAGAACTCGCGCGCAGGCTTGCCCAGCACTACCGCCTCGCGGCCTGTGGCGAATTCGAGCGCCGCCACAAACGGGCCGGCGTCGAGCCGCAGCCCGTCGGCCGCCTGCCAGAAACGGGTCATCCCCAGCGCCACCAGGATGCCGCAAGGATTCGAATGCAGGAGCCGGAAGGCCCGGTTCAATGTGCGGTAGTCCCAATGATCGCCAAGATCGCCGACAACTACCACCGCGGCGCCCTGTTCGGCCTCTTCGGGCAAGATTTCCAGGCCGTCGAATTCCACCCGCGCCGCCGGACGCACGAACAGCGCCACCGGTCCGTCCACGTGCGCTTTCAGCCACGCAGCGGCAGCCGAGCAGGGCGTCAGAATGTCGTTTTCAGCGGCCGGGATGCCGAACCGATCCAGCTTCTCAACAAGCGCCCGGCGGGGCCGCGATGTGGTGTTGGTCAGAAACAAGTATGGGATCCCGCGCTCGCGCGCCCAGGCCAGGGTTTCCCTTGCTCCCGCAACCGGCTCTTCGGAATTGTACAGGACGCCATCCATATCGAACAGAATTGCGCGCATACCATAAAGAATACCGGAGCTCGGTCCGCTTTCCGGAAATCTGGCCGCCGCACGGCTAGACTGAGAATATGTCTGATTCAACGCCTACTGCAATTGCGGCCAAGTACGTTCTGGGGCGCGTGGTTTCGCGCCGCGAAATCAGCCCGGAACTCTGGGTGGTCCGCGTTCAACCTTCTGAAAAGATCTCCTTCCAGCCCGGGCAGTATGTTACGGCGGGCCTGCCCGGCCCCACGCGCATGATCGAGCGGCCGTATTCCGTGGTCTCTTCGCCCGAGGAGCCCGAGCTGGAGTTTTTTCTCGAGCTGGTTCCCGAAGGTCAGTTGACGCCGCAGCTCTATCAGGTGCCCGTGGGAGGCGAGGCCTTTCTGCGCCGCGCCGCCAAGGGACGGTTCCTGTTGGACACGGCCAGCGGGCGCCCGAACCATTTCCTGGTGGCCACGGTCACCGGCGTCGCCCCTTACGTCAGCATGGTCCGCCACCGCGCTATGGCTGGCGGCTCATCGATGCTGCAATTGGCCGTGCTTCAGGGCGCCAGCGTCCCGCGGGAGCTGGGCTACCGCGAGGAATTGGAGAGGCTGGAAGCGGAGCACGATTGGCTCCGCTACATTCCGACCATCAGCCGGCCCTGGCTGGATCCCTCCTGGCAAGGCGAGCGGGGCCGCGTCGAAGACGTCGCGCGAAAGTACTTGGACGCGTTCGATTTCACGCCGGACAACACCACGGTGTACGTGTGCGGCAATCCCAACATGATTGAGAACATGAAGGGGCTGCTGAAGCGCGCCGGATTTCCCAAGGAGTCGGTCAAAGAAGAGGTTTACTGGCACGCCGAGAAAGAGTGAGCCGGGGCGCTCGCTCGCCCGGCCGCGCGCTACTGGAGCGCCTTGCTTATGGCCGCCTCGGCGACCGGGGCCATCAGCTCGTAGCCTTTGGCGTTGGGATGCAGTCCGTCATTGGAGAAGCCGTCGCGCAGCATCCCTTTGTCGTCGGCCAGGGCCGAGTAGTAGTCCGCATACACGGCTCCAGTTTTGGCCGCGTAGTCCTTCAGCCAGGCGTTGAGCTTCAGGATGTCGGCGGGCGGCCGCCGCTCGGTCTGCTTGGCCCGCGTGTAGTCGCTCACCGGCAGCAGGCTGCACAAGATTACCTTGATGCCGTGCGCCCGCGCCAGCTCCGACATGGCCATGAAGTTATGCTGGATCATTTCCAGCGTGGACGGCCCGGTGTTGCGGGAAATGTCGTTAGTGCCTGCCAAAATGATCACCGCCGCAGGCTTCAGCTCGATCACGTCCGGATAGAACCGCACGAGCATCTGGGGCGTGGTCTGCCCGCTGATGCCCCGGTTCACGTACGGCTTGTCCGGAAAGTAGTTCTCCAGCCGCCACCCGTCGGTGATCGAATCGCCCAGGAACACCACCCGGCCCGGCGGGACCGGCTGAGCTCTCAGCCGCACGTTGTCGGCATGATAGCGGCCGAGCTGGTTCCAATCCTGGAGTTGATCGGCCAGGTTCTGCGCCATGCCTTGGAGGCAGCAGTTCGCCCGAGGCGGATTAAACTCGTCCACCAGTTGCCCGAAGGCAGCGGCGGCAAAGACAAACATCCACGCGGTGAAAAGTGCGATTCTTAATCTCATAGCAATCCGTGGCACATTGTAGCAGAGCCGCCGGAAAGACGCGGGTGGGCCAGCGGGAAACCGATGATAGGATACAAAGGAGTGAAGCGAGATCTTTTTCAGTGGTTGACCGAGCGCGCGCAAGCGCAGCCGGATGCGCCGGCGCTCATGGCGCCGGGGCGGCGGACGCTCAGCTTCGGCGGGCTGATCGAGTTGGTTTCTCGGTTGGCCGGGGCGCTGGTTGCGGGCGGCTACACTACGGAAGACCGTCTGGCGATTGTGCTCCCCGCGGGTCCCGAGACTGCCACCGCTTTCTTGGCCGTATCTGCGTTCGCGACTGCCGCGCCGTTGAATCCATCGTTGCGCGAGGAGGATTTCGAATTCTATCTCTCGGATCTTCGGATTCAAGGCCTGCTCACGCACGATCCATCCCATCCTTCGGCTGATGCCGCCCGTCAACTGGGAATCCGTGTTCACTTGGTGCGGCCGTTGGCCCAAGAGGGCACGGGGGTGTTTGAACTTGACTCTTTAAGGCCGTCCGGGGACAGGATCACCATCCGCAGGGAACCAGCAGATACCGCGCTGCTGCTTCACACCTCCGGCACCACCGCGCGCCCGAAGATCGTGCCCCTGACCCACGCCAACCTTCTCGCTTCAGCGCGCAACGTCGCGGCCAGCTTGCAGCTTACTCCGGAGGACCGCTGCTTGAACATCATGCCGCTATTTCACATCCACGGCCTGGTGGCGTCGTTGCTGGCCTCGCTCCATGCCGGCGGCAGCGTGGTATGCGCTCCGGTTTTCCAGGCGCCCCTTTTCTTTGACTGGATGCGCGACTTCTCGCCCACCTGGTACACGGCTGTGCCCACTATGCACCAGTCGATCCTGGCGCGGGCCGCGAAAGAGCGAAACCGTACCTTGGACCGCCCTCTACGCTTCGTCCGGTCCTGCTCGGCGCCGCTTGCGCCAGCGCTGCTGACCCAGCTTGAGGACAGCTTTGAAGCCCCCGTGATAGAGGCGTACGGCATGACCGAAGCCGCGCACCAAATCGCCAGCAATCCGCTTCCGCCGCGTGCTCATAAGCCGGGGACGGTGGGGCTTCCCACCGGTCCGGAGGCGGCGATCATGGACGAGGATGGACGCCTGCTGGAGCCGGGGATTGAGGGCGAGATCGTCATCCGGGGCGATAACGTGACCCCGGGCTACCTCGACAATCCGGCGGCCAATCAGCAGGCCTTCCGGGATGGCTGGTTCCGCACCGGCGATCTCGGCGCGTTCGATGAGGACGGCTACCTGCGCATCACGGGACGGCTAAAGGAGATGATCAACCGCGGCGGCGAAAAGATCGCCCCGCGCGAGGTGGATGAAGCATTGTTGCATCACCCCGCCGTGGCACAAGCCGTGGCCTTCGCCATCCCCGACTCGCGCTTGGGAGAGGATGTAGGGGCAGCCGTGGTGTTGAAGGACGGCATGCAGGTGAGCGCGGCCGAGTTGCGCCGCTTTGCCGCAGACCGTCTGGCTGATTTCAAGATCCCTTCCGAAATCGTTTTTGTCTCCGACATTCCCAAAGGCCCCACGGGGAAAGTGCAGCGGATCGGCTTGGCCGGGCGGCTGGGGATCCGGGACCGGCAGGAGCGTGATCGAGATGCCGCGCGTCCGCAGTTCGAGCCTCCTGCCACTGAGACCGAAAGGCTGCTCGCCGCCATGTGGTCGGAAGTGCTGCGCATCGAGGCCGTCGGCGTGAATGAAGACTTCCTCTCGCTGGGAGGGGATTCGCTTCTGGCCGCTCAACTGGCCGCACGGATCCGCAGCCGCCTGGACGTGGAGCTGCGGATCGTGGATCTGCTGGACGCTTCGACGGTGCGCGGGCAGGCCCAACGGATTGAGCGTGCGCGGCCGCAGGACGCCGCCGAACCAGACAAGGAGGATTCGCGCTCAGCCCTGACGTAGGTCTGGCCAGCATCAGAGTCTGGATGCCGAACTGGGGCAGCAGACGGAGAGACGATTGAGCGAGAAACCAAGCACAAACGCGGCTTCCGGTTTGCGCAAGCGGGATCTCATGCGCGCGCCTCTGGCGCTGCCGCAACAGCCGTTGTGGCTCGCCTATCAGCTCAACCCTTCGAACCCTGCCTCAAACCGCCCCGTGTTCCTGCAACTCGAAGGACCGCTGCACAGTGAGAGCTTGCGGCGCGCGGTTCACCAGATTCAACTCCGTCACCAAACCCTGCGCACCGTATTTCATCCGGGCGGCGGCGATCCCGTTCAGGTGATTCAGCCCGCCTCCGAAATCCCGTGGGCGGAAGCCGACTTGAGCGGCCTCGCCGCCGAATCGCAACAGCAGGAGGCACAGCAGCGGCTCCGCGCGGAGGCACTGCACCTATTCGATCTGGAGCAAGGGCCGCTGTTGCGCGGGTTGCTGCTGCGGCTCAGCCCAGAGCGGCATCTGCTCGGCCTGTTCACGCACCACATCGTTTTCGACGGCTGGTCGGAACGCGTTTTGCTCCGTGAACTCAAGGAGCTGTACGCCGCTTTCGCCGAGGACCGCCCGGCACAACTTTCCGAACTTCCGATTCAATACGCCGACTTCGCCGCCTGGCAGGCCGAGCGCCTGGCGGGCGGCGAACTGCAAGCGCAGGCCGATTATTGGCGCAGGCAATTGGCGGGCGCGCCGTCTGCCGTACTGCCTACCTCCAGAATCACGGGGAACTTGCAGGATGCACCTGCGGCCGTTTACCGCTTGGAGATTTCACCGGAGCTGACACGGCAGGTCCGCGAATTCAGCCGGCGCGAGCGCGTGACCCTGTTCATGACGTTGTTCGCCGCTTTCCAACTTCTCCTGGCCCGCTATAGCGGAGAGGACGACGTTCTGACCGGAACCCCGGCCGCCGGGCGGACTCATCTGGGGACTGAGCCGCTCATCGGCTGCATTATGAATTTGCTGCCGCTGCGGACACGCTTCGGCGACCTGATGACGGGCCTCGATCTGTTGTCCGAATTGCGCCAGACCGTCTTGGAGGCGTTTTCGAATCAGGAGATTCCGTTCTCCACAACGGCGGAGCTTCTGCGAACAGCGGAAGGCCCCCGGCGCTTGCACCGGTTGCAAACGATGTTCCAGCTTCGCAACCTGCCGGACGCCGGCGCGCCCGAAGCCGCCGGGGTCCGCTTTGAACCCTATCTGCTCGACACCGGCGTCTTGGACGCTGCGGACCTGAGCTTGGAGGTCCTTCCGCAAGGCGAGGCACTGCTTTGCCGGCTGCATCATATACCGCAAGCGTTCGAGTCTCTGTATGCCCCGCAATTCCTGGAACACTACCGGAACCTTCTTGCGTCGCTAACGGCCCATCCGGACGAGCCGGTTTGGACGCTTGACCTGCTGACCGCCGCCGAGCGGCGCAGGATTCTGATCGAGTGGAATTCGGCCCGCGCGGAATACCCCGCCAACGTCTGCATCCACGAGCTGTTCGAGCAGCAGGCCGCCCGCAATCCGGACGCTGTTGCGGCCGTAGAGGGGAGCGAGTCGATCTCTTACCGCGAACTAGACCGCCACGGGAATCAGATTGCCAACGCGTTAATTCGAAGGGGCGCCGGTCCCGAACAACGGGTTGTCCTCTGCATGGACAAGAGCCTGAGCTCGCTGGCCGGCGTGCTGGGTGTCCTCAAATCCGGAGCGGCCTTCGTGCCGCTCGACCCGCGCCTGCCCCAGAGCCGTTGGGATGAGATCCTTGCGGAAGTCGAACCGGCGGCCATTTTGACCGAAACCCGCACGATGCAACGGTTCAGCTCGCAGCCAGCCCCGGTGCTCTCTTTGGATTCTGACTTTCGGAGTTCCACCGCTCACGATGACGGGAAACCGGCGGCGCGCGTCTGCCCGGATAACCTGGCCTACATCCTCTACACATCGGGATCAACCGGCAGGCCCAAAGGCGTCGCCATCGAACACCGGCATGTAGTTTGCTTTCTCCACTCCTTCCGTCCCCATTCGGACGAGGCAGAACCGCGCCGCGGGACCAGCGTTTCCTCTCTCACCTTCGATCTATTCATCGAGGAGGTCTTCTCTTGCCTCTGCTTTGGGGGCACAGTTCATCTGTTGCATCCGCAACAGTTTCTGGATCCCGTCTATTTCGCCCGCTACCTGAAGGAACAACGGATCACCACCGCCTATCTATATCCGGATCTGCTCCAGCCCGTAGCTCGTGAGCTCAAGCGGTTGGGCGGCGCGCCCAGTTTCCGCACTTTGATCACTGGTCTTCAGCCCAAGAAGTACCGGGATCTCCAACCGTGGCGGGAACTGGACCCTGCGTTGAAGATTCTCAACGCCTACGGCCCCACGGAGGTAACCTACGGCGCAACCGCGTACGAACTCAACGAAGGCGCGGATCCAGACGGCGACGTGCCCATCGGAAAGCCGTTCCCAAATTACTCCGTCTACCTCCTCGACGCCCACAGGCAACCGGTTCCGCCCGGTGTCGTCGGTGAGATCCACATAGGCGGCCCGTGTGTGGCGCGCGATTACTGGAAACGGCCGGAAGAGACGCGCCGTGCTTTTCTGCCTGACCCTTTCGCGTCCCAGCCCGGCGCCCGTATGTACAAGACCGGCGACCTGGGACGTTTTCTAGCAGACGGCAACCTTGAATTTCTGGGGCGAGCGGACCGGCAGGTCAAACTGCGAGGCTGCCGGATCGAACTGGAAGAGATCGAGAACGCGTTGCGCTCCCACCCTTCGGTTGCCCTAGCTGCGGTCTCAGAATGGGAACCCGCTCCAGGCGACAAAGCCCTGGCGGCGTATGTGGTTCCACAGAAGGGCGCCTCCCTAAACAAACAAGCTCTGCGCAGTTTCTTGGAGCAACGCCTTCCGCACTACATGATCCCGGCGGATTGGGTGTTTCTGGAGGACTTGCCGCGGACGGCCAGCTTCAAAGTCGACTGGCGGGCTTTGCCCAAGCCGTCCCGGCAGGCGGATGAGACAACCCAAGTGCGCGAGGAACCTCTCAATGAAACTCAAGCCAAATTGCTCGCCATCTGGCAACAGTTGCTCGGCACAGACAGGATCGGTCTGGACGATGACTTTTTCGAATGCGGCGGGCACTCGCTGTTGGCGGTGCGCCTCTTCCTTGAACTGGAGAAGCAGCTCAGCGTGCGCCTGCCGCCGGGCGTGATCTTTGAGGCGCCGACCATCCGCAAGTTGGCGCAGTTGCTCGAAGAGCCATCGAGTCCCAGCTTGCGGGCGCTGGTTCCATTGCGTCGAGAAGGAAGGCGGCTGCCGCTGTTCCTTGTCCACGCCCACGAGGGCAGCGTCTTCTTGTACCGCCGGCTGGCGCAAAGGCTGGGGCCGGACCAGCCGGTTTACGGCCTGCAAGCCGTGACGCTTGACTTTGGCGTTGAGACCCATCCGCGGTTCGAGGACATCGCCGCTGAGTTCGTGCGGGAGATTCGCTCCGTGCAGCCGCGCGGCCCATACTGCCTTGCGGGCTTCTGCGCGGGAGCGTATCTTGCCTTCGAAGCCGCTTGCCAGCTTCAGGCCAAAGGGGAGAGGGTGGCGCTGCTGGGCATTATCAACACGCCGGGCGACTGGCGCCATGTGAGATCCTTTGCAGACAGCCTGCGTTATCACGGCGGCATTCTGCGCTCGCTGCCTCCAGCGGCGATCCCTATCTACTTGGCAGAGAGGCTTCGCTACCGCTGGTTGCGGATTCAGGATAGTTCGCTCCGCCACGCGCTCCGGCTGTGCCGCATCCAGGAGTTCGGCCGCCTCCCGGCCTGGCTGCGCACTTCCCTACTGCGCGATGCTCATGTGCGGGCGGCTCGCCGCTACGATCCACGCCGACGATTCCGTGGCAAGCTAATCTGCTTGCAAGCAACCGGCGACAGCATGCGCGATCCGCTACCCTACTGGGGCAGGCTCGTCGAGGGGGAAGTTGTCACGCTGCGCGTGCCGGGGCGCGGACGCAGCGTACTTGAGGAACCTCACGTCGCCGAGTTGGCCAAGGCCCTCGATGCCTTGCTGGAAGAGGCGAACTGCGCGGCAGGCGGGAGTTCGCAGTAGCCAGAGCCATCCGGCGGAGGTTCACTTCTGCGGGCCCAGGTTCTCGTACCACTTGATGCTCGCGCCGCCTGCACAGGCGAGATCCAGGCGTCCGTCCCCGTTCAGATCCGCCGCCACGCACGCCGCGGCGGGCATCTCCGAGTCGAGCAGCTCGCGTCTCCAGCGCCGTCCCTCCGCGTCCTCGGAGTAGTAGATGTACGTGCGGCCATCTCGTTCCCGGTAGCCGGCGATGATCTCATCGCGGCCGTCGCCGTTCAGATCCGCCGCCGCCAGCGCGTGCCCGGTGGCGAAGGAGTCGTCGATCACCAGCCGCTCCCAGCCGCCGTCCGCTTCCCGGTAGACCACCACCTGATGGCCGTGCCACGGCTCCAGCGCGCACAAGAAACGCCGCTTGTCCAGCCGCCCCACGGCCACCTCGCTCGATCCGCCCTTGGGCCAGGCTTCCGGGTTGCCGCCGGCGATGTGCGTTCGCTTCCAGCCTGCGCCGGACTCCCATCGAAACATGTCCAGTCCAAGGAAACTGGCGGTGAAGATCTCATCGCGCCCGTCGCCATCCCAGTCGGCGACCGCCAAGCCGTGCAACACGCCTTCCAGCTCCGCAATCCACTCCCGCTTCCACTCGCCCGGGCGGTAGAACACCAGCGGGACCTTGCCCTTGTAGTCGGGAGATTTGGTTTCCGCTCCCGCCAGAGGCGCATTCACGGCCACTCTGCGCCCGCTGCCGTCGATATTGGCGAACCGGATGCGGTGCGTGGTGGGCAAACGGTCGATCTCCTCGATGCTCCAGGGCTGGCGCGGATCGCCCTCCGGGCGCAGCACCGACACCACGCCGACGCTCTTGGACGGCTCCATTGAGAACTGATGCCCCAGGACCAGAACCGGAGCGAAGGTGCCTGGCTCATGGAAGCCATCCACGTTGATTGGGAAGTTGAGCCCGCCGGCGATCACGTGGCGCTGCCAGCCGGGGTTCTCGAACCACAGCAGTTCCCGTGTGGCGTTGCCCAGCGCCACCAGATCCGGGCGTCCGTCGCGGTTGACGTCGAAGGCCAGCACCTGATAGGCGCCTTTGACGTCGCCGCCAATGGTGTGCGCACGAAATGAGACCATCGGAGCTGCGGCCAAGCTCAGCGCCGCCGCGATCCACCAGGATGCCATAAGGGCCTCCCAGCCCTACCAGTGCGTGATCGATCCGTCCAGCCGCAGGAAGAATTGCCGGCGCCCGGTCTGCGTGACTTCGCCGACCTGCTTCAGGGGCTTGAAGTCTACCGTGACGCCCAGACCCGGACGGTCATTCGGGTAGAGCTTTCCGTCTTTGAACGTCAAGAACTCGGGCAAGTAGTCGATCTGGCGGTTGCCGTAGTTGTACTCCATCAGCACCGGCCCGGAGAAGGTTGACATGCAGTGAACCAGAGCCGCCGTGGCCACCGGTCCGGTGAAATGCGGCACGATTCCCACGGCATGCGTCTCGCACAGCGCCGCGATCTTCATCATCTCGGTGATGCCGCCCACGTTGGGCAAAGTCGCGCGGATGTAGTCGATGGCGTGGTCTTCGACCAGCGTGTGGAAATCGTACCGCTGCCCCCATTCTTCCCCGTGCGCCAGCGGGCAGGTGGTCATCTTGCGCAGCAGCCGCAAGTCCTGGTGCGCGTGCTCGTCGCGGACCGGGTCTTCCACCAAGTACGGCTCGTAGTCTTCGATCATCTTGCAGCAACGCAAAGCATCGGAGTAATCGAACCGCTGGTGAAAGTCCACCATGAACTCGCCGTTCTCTCCCACGCCTTCGCGCGCCGCCTTGCACATCCGCGCGGTGATCCGCACCTGCTCGCGCGTGTTGTACACGTTTCCCTGCCGGCCGGTGACGTCTCCCGCGCCCATCCGGTAGACACGGTATCCGGCCGCCATCGTCGCCTGCGCGCTGACTTTGATCCGTTCATAAGGATCCTGGGGCAGTTGCCCCTGCGGCCGCACGTTGCCCGTGTTGTAGCACTCGATGTGGTTGCGGAATACGCCGCCCAGGATTTCATGCACGGGAAGGCCGATGGCCTTGCCCTTGATGTCCCACAGCGCCAGGTCGATCGCGCCCTGCGCGTGGATCTTCTCCCGCCCTGGAGGATAGAACCAGGAGACGTACATCTCATGCCAGAGCCGTTCGATTTGAAAGGGGTTCTGGCCGATGACCGTGCTGGCGCACTGCTCCAGGGTATCCTTGGCGCCGCCCTCGCCGATGCCGGTGATGCCGATGTCGGTCTCGACCGTGATCAGCATGTCGCTCTGGTTGAAAAGGCGGTTGACGTTGGGCGGTTCGTAGATACGGATGCGGGTGATCTTGGCTTTCGGCAGGGCGGCTTCGGCAGGCAGGCGAACCAGCCCCGCCGCCGGCGCCGCGGCTAACGCTCTGAGGAATTCTCTGCGCCTCATAATGGGGACAGTATACTGGAATCGCACACAGGGCAGCCAGTGCCGCTTGTGGCGCCTGCGCCGCCGGACCGCTACGCCGGGCTTGTCGCTCAGCAGCATGGGGCGCCCTCCCCAGGCCGTCCGAGGGAACCAATCTGTGCCGGCCGGAGTCAAAAGGAACCAGGAGGAAGAGGGATGCGTGCAACAGGGGTTTTCGCGCTGATCTTGCTGGCGGCCGTGTCAGGAGGGCAGACCCTGCCCGCGCCGCCGGGCCCCACGGGCGGCCCTTCCGTGGAAGTGGACGCCAGAGACGCCTGCACCGTGGAGGGGACTGTGGTCGACGCCGCCACCGGGGCCGGCTTGCGCAACGTGGAGGTTTCTCTGAGAGCCGCGCCGGGTTCGGCCCCCGCGGCGCAGAGCAGCTACACGGCAGCCACCGAGAAGGACGGGAAGTTCTCGATCACGGGCGTCGCCCCGGGCGCCTACCGCCTGTCGGCCCGGCGCGCGGGTTACCTGCAAACCGAGTTCGGGGCCCGCGGATCCGGACGCCAGGGCACCACCCTGACCCTGTTGCCGGGCCAAAGGATGGCTGGATTGGAGGTGCGCCTCAGGCGCGGCGCGGCGATCAGCGGGAGGGTGGTGGATGAATATGGCGATCCGGTGGAACGCGTGATGGTCCGCGCCATGCGCTACCGCTGGACGGGCTCCGAGCGCCAGATGAGCATCCAGGCCAGCACCAGCACCGACGATCTGGGCAACTACCGCCTGTTTGGCCTCGAGCCCGGGCGGTATTATCTTCAGGTCACGCCGGGCGTAAGTTCCACCGTGGCCGCCGGGCAAGTGGGTAAGCAGGCCAGACTGGCTTACGCACCGGTCTACTACCCCGGCACGATAGAAGAAAGCGCCGCCTCGCCAGTGGAAGTTACCGCCGGGGCGGAACTGACGGGCGTGAACTTCACCCTGGCGCGGGTTCCGGCCTACCGGGTGACGGCTCAGGTCCTGAATCTGACCGGGGCCACGGGCCGGATCATGGGCATGCTGCGGCCAAAACAAGGGAGCGATCCTGGCAACACGCGAATCACGGCCGCAGATTTGAAGACGGGCAGAATCGACATCCAAGGGGTAATCCCAGGCTCTTACCTCTTGGTGGCCGGGATGAGCGAGGGGGGCAAATCGTATATGGGCATCCTCCCTGTGGAGGTGACCGACCGCGATCTTACCAACCTTACGATCACTTTGGATGCGGGTTACGAGATCTCCGGCGAGGTGCGCCTGGAGGATTCCGATGCAGCGGATCTATCCGGTGTCCGCGTGCTGGCTGTGGGCCCAGCCACGGTCATCCTCGGGTCGGCCGAGGGTTCCACCTCCTTTGGGACCCGTGCGGAATCCAAAGTGGCCGGCGATGGCAAGTTCACACTGAGCGGAGTCTTTCCCGACGCATCCAGCCTTAGCGTGACGGGCTTGCCGGACGGCTTCTATGTGAGATCGATTCAGTTGGGGGACCGCGACGTCCTCGAATCGGGGCTCGACCTCACCAGCGGGCCTCCGGCTGGGCCTTTGCGCATCGTTTTGAGCGGGAAAGCGGGGACGGTGAGCGGCACGGTGACGGCGGCCGACGGCAAGCCCGCGGCCGGCGCCACGGTCGTCCTCATTCCCAAGTCCGAGAAGCGCCGCACTCACAGCCGGTTCTACAAGTTCACCACGACCAATCAAAGCGGCCAGTTCACGCTGAAGAACGTGGATCCGGGAGAGTACCGGGCCTGTGCATGGGAAGACGTAGAAACCATGGCCTGGATGGACCCGGAATTCCTCAAGCCGTACGAAAACAAGATGACCGCTTTGAACGTTGAGCCAGGCGCCCGCCCGGCCTTGCAGCTCACTGCCATTCCAGCTCCATAGGGCGTTCCTCGCCGGGCGCGGCGGGCACCCGCGGCGTCACGGGTGCGGGCGAGAACGCTGGCGGGCAGGCCGGGGCTACTGGTCCGAACAAGTCGACTTGCGCGCCGGCGGCCGGTCCTGTCCGGCGGCCGCACTTCTCTCAAGTTAGCCTCAACGGGTAATTTCGGACAAACTAGTCTTAACTTGACACGGAGGGGGCGTTGGTAATAGCGTGTTCCCGGAGAGCTGACATGGGCGAGGAGAGGCGAAACATTTTACGTTGGCTGTTAGGAACAGGATTTACGGCTTCTATTATCTCATTTATCTATCCTGCCATCCGGTTTATGAATCCGCCCGCGGTGCCGGAAGCGGCGGTGAACGAGGTCCCGGCGGGAAGTGTCTCGGATTTGAAGCCCAACTCCGCCAAGATTATCCGCTTCGGGAGCCGCCCGGTGCTTCTGATCCGCACCAGCGAGACGGAGTGGAGGGCGTTTTCCGCCATCTGCACGCACCTGAATTGCACGGTGCAGTATCAGCAGGCCGAGCGGCAGATCTGGTGCGCCTGCCACAACGGGTTCTACGACCTCAGTGGGCGGGTGGTGTCTGGTCCGCCACCCAGGGCGCTGGAAGAGTACTCGGTGCGGCTGCGCGGGGAAGAAGTGGTGGTGGCGCGGCGCGCCTAGAGGAGGGTGTGAGGCATGGTGGGTGGCGGCTTGAAAGACGCGAGGGCGTGGTTGCAAGAGAGGCTGTGCCTGGGCTCGATCCAGAAGTTCGTGGCGCACAAGACGGTGCCTTTGCATTCGGCGACCCCTTGGTATTTCTTCGGCGGGATCACGCTGTTCTTGTTCGTCATTCAGGTGCTGACCGGCATTCTGCTGCTTTTGTACTACCGGCCGACTCCCTCGGAGGCGTACGAGAGCGTACAGTTCATCATGACCCGCGTGGAGTTCGGATGGCTGATCCGTTCGGTTCATAGCTGGTCCGCCAATCTCATGATCCTTTCGGCATTCGTCCACATGTTCAGCGTAGTTTTTTTGCATTCCTACCGGCGGCCCAGAGAGGTGACCTGGTTGAGTGGGATCGTCTTGTTGGGCCTGTCCCTGGCATTCGGGTTCAGCGGCTATCTGCTGCCCTGGAACACGATCTCGTACTTCGCCACGAAGGTCGGGACCGACATGGCGGCCAGTCTGCCTTGGATCGGAGAGCCGCTGGCGCGATTCCTTCGCGGGGGCGAGGACGTGGGCGGCGCCACGTTGACCAGATTCTTTGGGTTCCATGTGGCGGTCCTGCCCGGCGCCATGACGCTGTTTCTTCTGTTGCACCTGGCGCTGGTGCAGAAGCATGGCATCAGCATTCCGCCCAAAGTCGAACAGGAGGCGCGGCGGGCCTCGAAGCCGGTCCCCGAAATGGCTTTCTTTCCCAATTTCTTTCTGCGCGAGTTGATGGCCTGGTATGCAGCTTTGGGAATCCTGGGCGCGCTGGCGGCCTTGTTCCCGTGGGAGCTGGGGGTCAAGGCGGATCCCTTTGCTCCGGCGCCGGCCGGCATCCGGCCAGAGTGGTATTTCCTGGCGCCCTTTTACACTTTGAAGCTGCTTCCGAGCCACGTCTGGCTCATCGAGGGGGAGCTGCTTGGATTGCTGGCCTTCGGCCTGCTCGGCGTGTTCTGGGCGCTGCTGCCCTTCTGGGCGGTCAACCGGGCAGGCGCATTAAGGACCCGGCTGGTGACCGGCGCAGGAGTGGCGCTGTTGTCGTATCTGGCGGTCTTTTCCGCGTTGGGGTACTGGCGATGAGGATGACAGTAATGTTGTGGGCGCTCACGGGCGCGACCGGCTTGGCTTTGTGGGCAAAGGATTCCTGCCTGGAGTGTCATTCGGGCTTGAGCGGCGATCTTCAGGCGCCGGCCGTTCAGATGGAGCACGACGTCCACGCCCGCCGCGGGCTGGGCTGCGCCGCCTGCCACGGCGGCGACCCAAGCTCGGACGATCCCCAAGTTTCCATGAGCCGCGCCCGGGGGTTCACCGGCAAGCCGAACCGGCTTACGGTCCCCAGACTCTGCGCCCGCTGCCACAGCGACGCAGCCTTCATGCACCGGTTCCAGCCGCAGCCACGCGTGGACCAGTACGCGCAATACATGACGAGCATTCACGGCAAGCGGATCGCTTCGGGGGACTCCGCAGCGGCGGTGTGCACGGACTGTCACGGAACGCACGGCGTCCGTGCGGTGAAGGACCCGCTGTCTCCGGTGCATCCGCTGCGGCTGCCCGAGACCTGCGGGCGCTGCCACGCCGACCCGAAGCACATGGCGAAGTACGGCATCCCAACCAACCAACTGGCGGAGTTCCACAAGAGCGTCCACTGGGAGGCGCTGGAGAAGCGCGGCGATTTGTCGGCGCCGAGTTGCGCTTCCTGCCACGGGAATCACGGCGCGACGCCGCCGGGTGTCGCGACGGTCGCCGCTGTGTGCGGCACCTGCCACATTCTGATGCAGCAATTGTACGACAAGAGCCCGCACCGGCCCGTCTTTGACGCCATGGGCGCGGCCGGCTGCGTGGTCTGCCATGACAATCACGCTGTCTTGAGAAGCTCGCCGGCCATGTTGTCGGGACCGGAGGCCGTCTGCTCCCGGTGCCACGACGCCACGTCGGCCGGCGGCTTGGCCGCGGCTCAAATGGGAGCGGCTATCCAGAAACTGAATGAGGCGCTGAACCGGTCGCGGAGCATTCTGGACGAGGCCTCGAAGGCCGGCATGGAGGTCTCCGAAGCCGTGATGCGAACCAATGATGCGGCCGAGGCTCTGGTCAAAGCCCGCGTGGCGGTGCACGCCTTCGACCCCAAGGCTGTGGAGCAGCCGGTTCAGGAGGGACTGGCCGCCGCCGCCGAGACGTATCAGGCAGGAGCGGATGCGATGCGGGAACGCGACCGCAGGCGGGTCGGACTGGGAGTCTCGTTGATCGCCATCCTGGTCACGATGGCCGGGCTTTGGTTAACCATCCGGCGGCTGGAATCGCAGCCGCGGTGAGAGGAGGGGTTATGCGCTTTACGCCGCTGATGATCGGACTGGCGCTGGCGGTAGCGGTTTGGGGGCGGGATTTGGAGCCAGCCAGCAGCGCGGAGTTTTGCGGCCGGTGCCACCGCACCATCCTGGAGGCGTGGAAGAGGTCCGCGCACGCCCGCGCCATGGAGAGCCCGCTGTTCCAGGACGCGCTGGAGATGGCGGTGGAGGCCTATGGCGCCGGAACCAGCCAGATGTGTTTGAGCTGCCATGCCCCGCTGGCCGCCTTGACTCAGGATTCGAGCTGGCGGCGGAAGACGACCTGGGAGGGCGTGACCTGCGACTACTGCCACTCGGTACGCTCGGTGGCGCTGGGCGCGGGCAACCCGAAAGCGGCCGTGGAATTGTCGCTGGTGAAAAGCGGCCCGCTAAAAGACGTACTGGCGCCGGCGCATGGCGCGCAGTATTCCCCCGTGCACACCTCCTCGCTGATCTGCGCCCCCTGCCATGAGTATCGCAATGCGCTGGGATTTCCGGTACTCACCACCTATTCGGAATGGGAGAAGTCGCGTTACGCCGGGGAAGGCAAGGGCTGCCCCACCTGCCACATGTACCAGGTCGCCGGGGCAGTGGCCGATCCGAAAGTGGCCGGCAACAGCTCGGCCAAACTGAACCTGCACGAAATGCCCGGCAGCCATTCCATTGACCAGCTCAACCGGACGATTAAGGCTCAGCTCAACGCCGTTCGCGAAGGCGACCATCTGAAGGTGACGGTGGTGATCGCCAACGTTGCAGCCGGTCACATGGTCCCGACTGGTTCACCCATGCGGCAGCTTTTGCTGGAGGTCACGGCATCGCCCTACGGGGGCGAGACGATGCACGAGCGGCGGGCCTACCGGCGAGTCGTGGCGGACAAGCAAGGGAAGGCCGTGCCGCGCGAACCAGACGCATTCCTCCGCGGAGCATCCGTATTGTCGGACAACCGGCTGGCCCCGGACGAGAAGCGCACCGAGACCTTCGTATTCGCAATCGGCGGCCGCGCGCAGGTCCAGGTGACCGCTGCCGTCTCGTATTACTATTCACCGCTGGCCGAGGGCGAGACCCAGAGGCGGATGACCTTCCTCACTCTGCGGCGGTTGGTGAAATAGAGGACGGCATCCGCCGTCAAGACGCACCGTAAGGCGTTGACTTGCCGCGCCGGAGAAGACAGAGAGAGTACCCGCAGGGCGCTCCGCTATGCGCGGTGGGCTCCGCGGTGGATGTTCTCTGGAGATGCGGCAGCCTTGCGGCTATCGCTTCGCCGTCACAGGCGGTTTGGCCGGGATGGTCCACAGATACAGCGTGTGGCCGTCCACTTCGACGGTCTTCTCGGGCTGCCAGTCATCCATGTCGAAGTCGTGGGAAACGATGCGCGTTCCCGGCTTCAACTCCTTCCACAGTTTTGGCCGCAGCTTGAGATTCAAAGAGGGCAGCAGGTACAACGTCACCACGGTGGCGTCCCGGAAGTCCGCTTCAAACAGATCCTCCAGCCGGAAGGTGACCTTGCCGGTCATCCCCTGCCGGGCTGCATTCTCGTTGGACTCCCGGATCCTCTCCGGATTGATGTCGATGCCAATCGCGCGGGCGCCGAGCTTGGCCGCGGTAATCACCGTGCGTCCATCGCCGCAGCCGAGATCGTAGAGCACATCGCCCGGTCCCACCTTGGCCAGCTTCATCATCTCATCGACCACTTCCTGCGGGGTGGGCACGAACACTACATCCGGCTCGCGCAGTTTTTTCTGTTGACCGAAAGCTGCGGTCGCCAACAAGGCAACCACCAACACAACCACACACGACTTCGTCCAGGACTGCATAGTCTCCTTCCTTCTCGCAAAGATCGTTTCACCGGCGCCTAGCCTGCCCTCTCGCTCTTCCTTCCTTGCTTTGTTTTGGGGACCGCCCCAGCGCCTAGGGTCAAAACCCCGCTTTTCTATACTAGCAGGAGGCAGGACTGCGGAACGCAGCGGCTCCTTCGGGCTCATCTCAGCCTCACCACGAATTGCAACGGCGGCCGCAACCGGGCGCCTCGATCTCCACCGCCGCTTTATGGGATCATGGCTTTGGTATCGTACCGCCTTCAACATGGGGAGGAAAGAGGTTTCCCCCTCCCCGATTCACTTAAGGAGAACTGATTCGTATGGTGATTCTGTTGTTCGGCCCCCCGGGATGCGGAAAAGGCACCCAGGGCGCGATCATAAGCCGCCAGTTGGGCATCCCCTCCATCTCCACCGGCGAGATTCTGCGCGCGGAGATGCGCGCAGGGACGCCCTTAGGCATCGCTGCAAAAAAGATCATGGAGTCCGGAGGTCTGGTTGGAGACGACATTGTCAATGGCATGGTCCGCAACCGGCTGGCTGAGCCGGACTGCCGCAAGGGGTGCCTGTTGGACGGCTACCCGCGCACGCTGGCTCAAGCGGAGTTCCTCGACGAGCTGCTTAAGGAACTCGGATATCCGCCGCCCTTGGTGCTGTTCCTGGATGTGCCCGACTCGGTCCTGATCGCCCGGCTCACCGCGCGGCGTCAATGTCCGGCGTGCGGCGCCATCTACAACCTTTTGAGTCAGCCGCCGCGCCAGGATGGGATTTGCGACCACGACGGCGCCACTCTGATTCAGCGCGATGACGACAAAGAAGAGACCATTCGCGCCCGCCTGGAAGCCTACGCCCGGGCGACGGGACCTGTGATCGACTACTATGCCGGGCGCAACTTCCACCGGCTGGACGGCAACCGGCGGCCGGAGGAGATTCAGGGAGATGTGGACCGCATCCTGAAGGAGGCCGGGGTTGGGGAAGCCGCATAGGAGATAGGGTGCGTGATGTTTCTCAACGGGGGGATATCACGCAGTCATCAGGGGTGCGAGAATTACCCCACGTGTTGATTTTTTTGATGCTTCTGCTGGTCCGGTTTTGGCAAGAAATGTGCAATATAAATGGCAAACATAAGTCGTCATTGACTTATTGCATCCCCGGCGACGAGGCCCAGCTCGTCGCTAGCCCCTCTGAGTGAGGCCCTAAGGTACCCCGCCTTGGGGCCTCATCTAAGTTGTTCGCCTCCTTTCATAGCAAAAAATCGGCCCCGCACCCACCGGGTTCGGGGCCGATTCATGAACTGGCCTTAACCGCCCACTTACGCTCGCCGCCTTGGATTCGCCACGGCGATGAAGCGCATAGAATTACGAGGGGCGCCGTTCGGTCCGGTGGAAAACCGGTCAACGCTTGGGCGTCAACCGCCGCGCCGGTCCCGCGCCTGAACCCGGCGCAGACTCCGCGGCCCCCGCAGCCGCAGGCGGCGGCGGTGGAATCAGGTTCAGGACCGTGGCTCCGCGCAGAGCCGGTCCCATCTGCGCCATGCGCCGCGTCACCTTAGCCATGTTCTCAAGTTTGGTCTGCTGCTCCGGGGTGAGCACGGCCAGGGCTTTCTGGTGGTACTCCTGATTGATTTTCTGAACTTGCTGACGCAGGTTCCGCAGTTCCAGCGTCAGGTTGCCGACAAGCCCAGGGTCCGGGTTCGGCGCTGCCATGGCCTCACGAAGGGCTTGACTCTTTTCCTGGACTTGCTGGCGGATGGGCTGCAAGGCCGCCGCTTCTTCCCGCCGCAACTGGGTCAACTGTTGAACCTGCTGGTCGGTGAGATCGAGGGCCTTCTTAATGGCTTCGATGCCTGGAGCAGCCCCTCCAGCGCCCAAGCGGGGCGGCTGAGCGGCCTGAGCCAGCAACACAGAAACGGAAAGCGCTGTCAACAGCAAGATGCGTAATCTCATGGGTTTTGCTCCTCAATCATGACTGACGGAAAAACGTCATCCGGGTTTACGACCGATTCTGAGGCCAGCCCAGGGCCTCTGCCTGTTGGCGAGCCATTTGTTTGAGCGCAACGTAATCCGGCTTGGCCGCACGATTGTAGGGCATCTGGCCGGCGGGCAACAGGACATAGTGCAACGGGCGCATGTAGGAAGCGATCTGCCGCGCGTGGCGCCGGAGTTCTTCCACCGTGAGCTCCGCGCCGGAATGCGGCTCGACGAAAGCCACAATCGCCTCACTGAGAAGGGGGTGTTCGACGCCGACGACGGCGCAGTTTGCTACTTTTTCCAATCGGCAAAAGTGGTTTTCGACATCCGCAGGGAAGACCTGATGACCCGCGGGCTTGATGACCCATTTGGCGCGTCCGGCGAAGTGCAGACCGTCCGGCCGGCGGCTGCCGAGATCGCCGGTGTAGAGGATGCCGTCGCGCGAGATGGCCGCGGCGGTAGCCTCGGGGTCTCCCACATAGCCGAGGAACGTTTGCGGCCCCTGGAAGCAGACGTGGCCGATCTCGCCTTCGGGCAATTCCTCGCCCGCCGTTCCGTCCGGGCGCATGGGTTGGCGGATGCTCAGGGGGTACATCGGCATGGCGAAGCCCAGGCTGGCCTGGATCTGATCGACGCCGGCATTGGGAGGAGTGTAGGTGCAAAATCCGGCGGCTTCAGTCAAACCCAAACCTGTGCCGATGCGGGGCGCCATCCGCGCCAGCCGCTCCAGGAAAGGTCGCGGGGCCTGTTGTCCGCCGTAAATGGCCATGGCCAGACTTTCCAGATGGCGGCTTTCGAAATCCGGGAGCCTCCATTGGTACTGATACATGGCGGGGATCTGACCCAGGAGGTTGACTTTGTGCCGTTCGATGGCGTCGAGCGACCGGGCCGGGTCGAAGATTTCCAAGGCCACCGCCGTGCCGCCCCAGAATAGCGTGGTCATCAGGGCCTCGGCCTGCCCGCCGACGTGCGAGGGAGGCAGGTTGACGAGGAGGCGTGTCTGAGGGCCGAAGCCGAAAGCTGCGCCGAGGCACAGATTCTGGCAGGTGATGTTGCGGTGCGAGAGCAAGGCGGCTTTGGGGCTTCCGGTGCTGCCTGTGGTGAAGATGGCCTGAGCGGGGTCGTGTTCCGTAACGTCCTCCGCCAGCCTGGGTGGGGATGGCTGCGGATCATCCAGCAGCCTTGGGAACGGGATGGCTCCATCCGGCGCTTCCCCCAGCGGTGGACACTGAATCAGGCATTCGACTGAGGGGCACTCCCGGCGCACTGTCTGCGCCAGATCGCGCAAATCCGAGGCGCCGATCCGGCCCGAAAAGGCGAAGCCGCGAGCCGGGAGCTGGCGGATGGCCCGAAGCACTTCCGGAGCACGGAGGCGAAGATCCAGAGGCGCATGGATGAGGCCGATCTTGAAACAGGCGTACTCAAGGAAGATGTGCTCGGCGGAAAAGGGCATCAGAGCCGCCAGGAAATCGCCCTTTCGGAAGCCCAGCCGGAGCAAGGAGGCTGCCAGGCGGGTGCTGATTTGTTCCAGCTCCTTCCAAGTGGTTGTCCGGCCCCGTTCATGGTGGATGAGAGCGGGGGCCTCCGGCGCACGGGCCGCCCAGTATGCGACGGCGCCGTGGAGGAGGTGGCGGTCCCGGTAGTCCTGCTCGTAGACTTCCAGGGTGACTTGGGGCAGGCCGTGCTCAGAATTGCGTTCTAAGGCCATTGAACTTTCCTGCCTTTGCTCAGGGTGTCCTCGATTAATTCCGCGGTAAACCCGCGGGAGCCTTGGCCGGCTGTCGCGTAGCGGTACAGCGCCACGGTGAAGACCCCGCGGGCGGCTGACAGCACGACCGCCAGAATCAGCAAGTAGACAACGGAGATGATCACGGCGGCGGGCTTGTCGAGCGGCCAGATCAGCGTGCCAAGGGCCAGGGCAGGAAGAGTCAACAGGAAGTTCAGGAGGCCGAAGCCGAAGCTGCCGGTGAGCTGCTCGCCCCAGTGTTTGCGGAAGAGCGCGGCGGAGCGCTGGATGCTGTCGAAGATGCCGCGGTCCTCAAACAACAGGACAGGCAAGATCAGGAAGGTGATTAAAGTCCAACTGACTCCGGCCACGGCTCCCAGCACACCTGCGCCCCGGCTGCGCCGCCCGCGCAGCCATTGAAGCACCAGGCCGGCCGTGGCAGCCACAAGAGCCCAGGCGAGAATGCGGTGCATGCGGCTGAAGGCGATGCGCAGCCCGTCGCGCACCGTGGGGTCCCCGCCCGAGAGGCGGATATAGGCGCACACGGTCAAGGCGCCGTTGAAAAAGAGGATTACGGCATAGAGCGCGAAATAGTAGGCGAACAGGATGGCGTAAACCTCCCAGTTGGCCTCTCCTTTGGACAGCTGCTGAAGCAAGCCTGTTTGGTGCATGGGGAGGAGAAAGGAGGCGGCCACGGCCAACGCGGCGGCGCCGCTCATCACCGGAAACAGCAGCATTTCGATATCGGCGTTGAGGACCTCGAAGCTGGCCTGGTAGAGCTTCCAGGTGCGCGCAAGTGTGCCCATTGGGAGTTCCAGTCCGCCATGCTATCACGCGAGGCGGCGAGGCGCGGGGAAAGATTCACTTCGAGAGCGGCTCATGGGCGGGGGCGCAATGAATGAGGGCGGCGTGGAAAGGGCGCCAAGGCCGACAGGAATGTCGGCCGACAGACAAGAATGTCTGCCCACAAGACTCGGCCGAAGGCAAGAATGCCTGCCCCACAGAAAAATGGCTCCTCCACAGAAGGGCCATGCGGTACTGGGGCGGACACGCCGGTCCGCCCCTACAGACGGCACGATTGGGTTGAGAAGAGAGCAGCGGGTAAAGGGTACCCAGCCCGACAGGAATGTCGGCCGACAGACAAGAATGTCTGCCCCACAACAGCAGCCCGCCCCACAGGGCTGCGCGGGCCGTTGTCGGAAGGCGCAGAATAGTCAGCTTTGCGAGTCTTCGTAGTAGTAGTCGTAGCGGTGGCCGAAGGGGCGGGTGAGGAACCACTCGGAGACGCAGTTGAGGACGACGCCGATGAGGCGGTCGGGCGGGATGGCCTCGATGGTTCTCAGGCAAAGGGTTCGGTTGGTGTGGTCCGGGCGGACCACCAAGATGGCCCCGTCGGTGACGTCTTGAATCAAGTCGAAGTCCGCAACGAGGCCCACCGGCGGAGCATCGATCAACACATAGTGAAACTCCCGGCGAAGCGCGGCGGCGAGGCTGCGCCAGCGGGGGGATTCCAACAACTCCGCCGGATTGAGCGGCCGCTCGCCCCGAGGCAGGAAAAACAGCCCGCTCAAGGGCTGCAAGCGGACAATGGCGTCCTCCAAGGGGCAGCGTCCTAACAACACATCCGAGAGCCCCGGAGCTTCCGGGACTCCGAGCAGAGCGGCAACTTGACTGCGGCGCATGTCGCCGTCGACCAGCAGAACGTTGGTATTGGGTTTCAGCGCCAGGCAACCGGCCAGATTGATCGAGGTCACGCTCTTGCCGTCGTCGGCCTGGGCGCTGGAGATCACAATGGAGCGGGGGCGCTTGTGGTGGCGGAGGATCTTGGTGCGGGCGAGCTTGTACTGCTCGGCGGCCACAGGGTCACTGCCGTCGAAAGGCAGCAACGGGGTGCCGCCATCCAGCGAGAGATGAACCGCCCGCAAGGACGGAATCAGTCCTTCGGGAGGTTTTGGCGGAGGCGCGGCGTCTTCAACTTGAGCTGTCGGCGCGGACTCGGCCGGAGTTGGTTCGGGTTGTGCCGCCGGAGCGGCTGAGTCCTCCGCCTGCGGCTGATGGCGCTTCCGGACCCGCTCCAACGCCTGGAAGAATCTGCTCATATTACTGCCCCGATCGCCCCATCATCAAAAGCTTTCTGGCCGAACGGGACAGCCACGAACTCTTCTCCTGGCTGCGCCGCCTGTCCAAAGTCAACTCGCTGTTGGCGGCCATCTCGGTGGCCATCACGGCCAGTTCGAGGGTTTCCAAACCGCCCTCCACGGCGACCTCCTCGTGGGGTGGCGCCGCCGTGGATGAGCCTGTGAGATCGAGCTCCCGCGCCACAGCATGCACCATTTCGGCGGTCACAGCCGGCGCCCCCTCGGCGAAGGCCATCATGAGGGCATTATCGCAGATTGCATTGATGAGCCTCGGGATGCCGCTGGAGTAGCGGGCAACGACCTCCAGGGCGCTTTCCTCAAAGGGGACCTGACTGCCCCCTCCAGCGCGGCTCCAACGGTAGGCAATGTACTCGCGGACTTCCTCGCGCCCTAGCGGACGTAAGGTAAAGCGGTAGGCGATGCGCTGCTTGAGCTGGGCCATGTCGCCTTGCCGCAGCAACTCGTCCAGCTCGGTCTGGCCGGCCAGGACGATTTGAATCAGCCCGCCGTGGCGGGTGTTGTAATTGGTGAGCAGCCGGACCTCCTCGAGGAGTTCCTTGCTGAGCTTATGAGCTTCATCGATGATCAGGACCACCGTGCGGTTCTCTTCGCTGGCCTTCAGCAGGAATCTTTCGAACGCCAGCAGCCTTTCCGCTTTGTTGGCTCGCGCCGCGTTCAACAGGCGGAACTGGAGCAGCACGAACTCCAGGAATTCGGCGGGGTTGAGAGTGGGGACCGCCACGTAGGCGACCTGCACGGAGGATGTTCCGATGGCTTTGAGGACGGCGCGGAGGATCGTGGTCTTGCCGGTTCCGGCCTCGCCGGTTATAGTCATCAGACCACGGTGCTTGAGGATCGCGTAGATCAGGCCGGTGGCGGCCTCCCGGTGCTGCCCGGTCAGGAACAGGAAGTGGGGGTCGGGAGCGATCCCGAACGGTTTATACCGCAGTCCATAGGAATCTTCGTACATCGCCACCTCCTGCTTATCTCCGGGTTGCGGAGCCTTCCATCAGCTCCGCCACGGTGAGCCGCCTTGCAGCGGACTGGATCTGCATCTTCGGGACCCGCGCCAGAACCAGCAGCTCTCCGGGCAATTCCCACTCTCCGAGGAACACATTCTGGTTCATCTCGTAGGCGACCCCGATCAAAAAGGCCAGCAGCAGGGCCAGCGTCCAGCCGCCCAAGGCCCAAGCCAAGCGGTCCGGCTTCACCGGCTTTTCCGGCACTCGGGCGGGGTCCAGCACAACAAAGCGCTCCGAGCGCTGGGTGCTCTCCATTTGCGCGGCCATTTCGGCAGCCATCTGCTTATCCAGAAGAGACTGGTAGTTGGCCTTGGAGATCTCGTAGTCCCGTGCGATGGCCGCCAATTGCTGCTCGCGGAGGGGGAGCTGACTGATTCTCCTTTGGACACCGGAGATGTCCTGCAAGATCCGCTGCTTGTCCGCCTCAAGATCCTTGAGCCGGCGGTCGAGCACCGCCATTTGGCCGCGGATCTGTTCGATGCGCTCTTTCTCCCGGATCAGCGTGCCGCTCATGGCCACCTGCCCTGTGGTAGCCGGCGGGGGCTCGGGCCCAGCCGGCGAAGCAGCAGCGGCGGCCTTTTGGCGCGCTTCCTTGAGCCGTTCCAAGGCTGCCCGAGTGTCCCGGACGTCAGGATGGTTGTCGGTGTAGCGGGAGCGCAAGGCCGCCAGCCTCTTTTCAAGCTGTTCGATCTCAGTCTCCGCGGACGGCTCAGTCCCACCTTTGCCCGGCTCCGCCATCTGTTGCGTCATCCGTTCGAGGGCGTCGTGCGAGGCAAGGGCGGCGTTCAGCTCGTTTTCCCGAAGAATCTTGGTTTGTTCTGTGCGTCCGATCTCGTCCTGCACGGCTTGCAACTGGACTTGAAGCCTGGCGAGCATCGAGGCCAGCACTGATTCTTGTTGGGGCAACTCTCCGCTGTGCTGGCGCTTGTATTCGCTGAGGAGGGCCTCCTGCTGCTCCAGCCGCTGCTTGGCCTCGGCGACTTGGGCCTTCAAAAACTCCGAGGTGCCCATCGCGTAGACCTCCCGGCTGCGGAGGTTCTGATCGATGAACTGGGAGGCCAGCTCGTTGGCCACCTTGGAGGCGAGCAGCGGATCCTCGGATTGGTAGCCCACACGAAAGGCCGCGGCTTGCTGGCGATCCCGGTTGAAACCTGGCTCCAACTGGACCGTGATATGGGAACGCATGAGGTCGACGATTTCTTCCTCCACCATCCGGCGGCGCTCCTCCCGGTACAAGTTGAACTTATCAATGACCTTCAACAGGCTGGTGTAGCTGGTGATCTGCTGTGTGAGCGAACTTAACCGTCCGGCGACGTCGGTGTTAACGGTTGAGCTTACAAACCGCTCCGGGATGCGTTGGTTCTCGACCAGAATAAGCACCTCGGCGCGGTACACTGGGGGCAGCAGATAGACTATGCCGGTGGCCACCACTCCAAACCCGATCCATGACCCGAGAATCAGGAACCTTCGTTTCCACACCGCCCGGACCCAACTGAGCGGCGGGAGCTGAGCCAGTTTAAAGTCCGATCTCACCGTACCACCTCCGCATGCGCGCGCAGGCCTTTCTGAGCTTGCTCCAGGGCGGCCCGCGCCATCTCCGCGTGCTTGGGATCCGGCCCTGCGGCCAGCGCTTGCCGCAAGGACGCCATGCCCCGCTCTACATCGCCCAGTTTGAGGTAAGTCAACCCCAAATAACAATGGCGGAATGCCGCGGTGGGCCCCACGGCATTGCCCTGTTTGGAAACGGCATCTTTCAAATACTGAGCCGCCGTGTTGTAAATCCCTTTGCGGTAATAGATCCATCCGGCGACGCTGGTGGCGTCCAAATTATCCGGATCCATTTCTTTGGCCTTCTGGGCGAGATTGAGCGCCTCATCTTCGCGGCCCAGGTACTCTCCCAGTAAGTATGAAAGGTTGGTCAAAGCGTTGACGTTGGCCGGTGCGACCTCCAAGACTTTGCGGTAGTGGTCCGCGGCGGCATCGATGTTTTTCGCCTGCGTCTCCAGGGCAGCCAGAATGGAATGCACGACAATGGGATCGGCGTCCCGGTTCAGGGCTGTGTTGAGCCGCTTGCGGGCTGCGTCAAGATTTCCCGCGACCAAATCCAGCCGGGCCAGAGAGACTTCGGCTTCGCTGAAGGCAGGCTCTGCGGCCAGGGCCAATTGGAATGCCCGCGCGGCCTCTTCACGGCGGCCATTGGCGAGCAGACGCTCTCCGACGTAGTGCTGGAGACGGGCCGATTTTGGATAGTTCGCCGCATGCCGCCGCAAGGCATCCAACGCGGCGGATACGCCCTTTTGGGCCGCCACGGCGCGGTAGAGTCCGCCCAGGGCGCCCAAGTGAGCTGGGTTCTGACGCAGAGCGGATTCGAAGGAAGCCTGCGCCGCCGCGTTCTGTTTCGACCGCAGCTTCACCTCTCCGTCCAGAGCCAGCAGGTCGGGCGCGCTGCCTCTGGCGAGCGCCTGCGTGATCTGGGCTGCCGCTTCGTCGGTTCGGCCCAACGCCAGCAGTGCGTGACTGCGAAGGACAATGTACTCCGAGGTTTCCCGCTGGCTTGGCGGGGCCAGGTCCAGGGCATCGAGCGCGCCTTGGGGGTTTCCCATCTCGGAAAACGAAGTCGCCAGAGCCAGGCGGGCCGCCAGATGGTCGGGGCGAAGGTTCAGCACCTGCCCGAGTTCTTCGCGCTCCAGCCGCCGCTCGCCCTGGCGGGCGTAAGTCCGCGCCAACAAATAATGGGCTTCCGCTGAATCCGGCTTGTAACGGAGCACTTCCCGCAGCCGGTCTTGGGCTTTGGCTAGATGACCGGCGCGGAGGTCAATTTCGCTTTGTTGCAGCAACGCATCCACATCGCGGGGGTTCTTGGCTAAAGCCTCAGCCAGCAGGCGCCGGGCTTGGTCCGGCCGGTTCAGGACGATGTAGGCGGCGATGAGCCTGGAGCGGGCCTGCCGGTCGGATGGATTCTCCCGCGCGGCTTGCTCGAATTCCCGGAGCGCCTCCTCCCGCTTGCCCTGGCTAAAGAGAAACGCGCCGTACAGGTGCCTATAGCGTGGATCTCCTTGCCGGGAGATTTGCTGGTAGATGTGACTGACTTCCTCCAGCTTGCCGCTGGCCGCATTGAGCGCCGCCAAAGCGAGCAAGGCGCGGATGTGCTTGGCATCGATCGCCAAGGCCTGGCGCAATTCTTTCTCCGCCTCTGCCGGGCGCCTGGTGGCGAGCAAGAATTCGGCCAGAACGACCCGGGCGTCCGCCGAGGGGGGACCGGCGTCGACCACTGCCCGCAGGCCAGCCTCCCCCGCCTGCGGGTCGCCCTGCGCCAGCTTCAGGCTCGCCAGAACAGCCGCCGCACGCAGGTTCGCGGGCGACTGGCGCAGCGCTTCCAGCAAGTGCTTCTCGGCGGTTCCCGTATCCCCCAGCCGGGTTTCAGCCATTGCCAGAACCGTGAGGGCACCGGGGTCTTGGGGCTCCGCCGCGAGCGCCTGTTCGGCCCGTTTGCGGGCTTCTTCGCGGAGCTTCGGATCCTTGCTGGCGATCAGCATTTCCGCCAATTTCTTCTGAGAGCCGGCGTGCCGGGGATCGATTTCGGCAGCTTTCACCAGGGCCGGCACCGCCTCCATCAAATTGCCCATCGCCAGGTAAGCGAGGCCGAGCCGGTAATAGGGTTCCGCTTGTTGCGGCGATTGCTGTATAGCGCCCCGAAACTCGATGGCGGCTTCTGCAAATTTGCCTTGTTCCAAGTAACGTTGCCCGCTCTCCATGCGTTGTAGGTAAATTTTTTGAACGCTCCGGCGGCAACCAAGCCCGGCCGCCAAGAGCAGCACCGTCACCAGCAGCCAAATGAGTTCCCGTTCCCGCATGAAGTTCAAACTGACGCGGGTTAGCCTTTACGCTCCCGCAACAAAAGGCCAAGCCCACATTGGCGCCTGACCCCAAAATGCAATCCGGCGTGAGTAGAAACCGGATTGCAATGTGACCGGTCTTGGCCCGCGCTTGGCAGTCCCATGGCCAAGGTGGTCAGTACAAATCGCAAGTGGAGTTTGACTATACGATCTTGATCCTCCGGGTCGAGAGTTAACCGCCGCACTATTGGAACACTCAAGGCCTCCCGAACCCGAGTAGATACCAGATGGCGTAGTGTCCTGCTGGCCATGCCTCCCGAGCCTCATCAAGTTGGGCCACGCTGACTTCCCCCTCGGAGCCTTCAGAAGCGTTCCACCCTGCGAATGCTTGTCCAGGCTAGCAGCAGTGGCAACGCCGTGAAGTTGGGCTGGAGGACATCGTCGCTTCAGGCGAATCCTTGGTTCCTCAGGATCTGCCAATCCAACGCAGCCGGCCGAGGAACACCAATCCCGCGCCGAGCATTAAGAGCAGCGTGGACGGTTCCGGAACCACTTGTCCAGCCTCGGTCATGGGCGTGATGTAGCAAGACGGCGTGCCCGAGCTGGTGGCGCACCCGTAGGCGATCTCCATGGTTCCGACGGGCAGGTCCCCAGCGAAAAAGATATCGTACAGACCTTTCGGGCCCAACGGCTCTACTCCGCTGAAATAGTACTGGAAGATCGCGAACTTCTCCGGATCTGGCCCGAGCGCTGATACCGCCTCAGACCAATTGGTGAAGTTATTGGATCCATTGGGCGCGGATAGCCCGCATTCGCTATACGGGTTTGATTCTCCGAACGTGAACCAGCCACAGAAGGAAGGTGTCCATCCAGTGGTATTGACCGAAGGGGACGGGTCCTTGGTCGGTACGTAGGGATTGTAAGTGTCGATCCGAGTGATGCCCGGCGCGGCAGGAGTGCTTCCCCCTGCGGCCACCGGAATCCCGATGATCAGATAGAATACATCGAGGTCTGGAGCCCCAGCCGAATTGAGAAACACATCGAGGTGGTTGACCGGCGTCGGATTTGGGTGCAGACCGCAGCCCAGCGCGACGTCCGTCGAACCTCCAGGGCACAGCAACCCTGTGTTCGCACCAGGTCCAAAATGCAATATGGCTGGAGTGCTTTGCGCCTGGAGCGCCGCCACCGCCAAGCCAATAAGCAGAACTGGTGTTGTGAAAACCGTTCTCGCAGTCCTGTTCATAACAACACCTCCATTTACCGGCCGCCCGGGTTGTACCGGAGAGAATTGATTCCGGAGGCGCCACCTCGGCGCTCGTGCCGCGCGCGTCGCTGTGACACCCTTCTCCCCTCTTCCGCCCTGCCTTCGTCACAACCTAGACGCGCCAAAACCGGGGAGGAAAGTACCATCTCTGAGAATAGGATGCCACATCTAGGTGCTTTAAACCCAAGAATAGACAGGTCTTAGGTTGGCAATCGTACTGATGTCTATAGTACTTATAAAACTCCAACGGCCCTACGCAGGTCTCACTTCCACCCGGTCGAAGATTTCGGCGGCTTGCTCGCGGGTGGCGAAGGTCACGCCGGGGAGCGCCGCAGATGCCGTTCCAGCGGCCACGCCCCACCGCAGCGCCGTCTGGAAATCACCCCCTTGCTCCATGGACCAGGAGAAGGCGGCCACCAGGGCATCGCCGGCGCCAATCGGGCATACGGCGTCGACCCTCGGGGGGACAGCTTCGTATAAGGCATCCGGTGTGGCGCCCACGGCACCCCGGCTGCCAAGGGAAAGGATGACGTGCTCAGCCCCCATGCGCTGCATGCGCTCGGCAGCTTCCAGGAAATGCTTGCGCAGGATCAGCGCCCGGTTCAACAAACGCTCGGCCTCCTGCTGGTTGGGGGCTACCACGGTCGGGCCAGCTTCGATTCCGGCCTGGAGTGGCTCGCCATCGGTATCCAGCAGGGTTTTCACCCCTTGCCGGCGGGCGATTTGAATCAGCCGGGCATAGTAGTCCGGAGGCACTTTCGGGGGCAGGCTGCCGCACAGCAGCAGCCAGGAAGCACGCGGCAGGTTCTTGCGGACCGTCTCTTCCAATTCATTCAGCTCGTCGGGCTGGAGGGGGTGGCCCAGCTCGTTGAGCTTGATGGTCAGCCCGGTCTTGTCGGTGATGGTCAGATTGGTGCGGACGTCCCCCCGGATGCGGACAAAATGCACCGGATAGCCGCAGCCGCTGAGAAGGCATTCAAAACGCTCGCCGTTCGTTCCGCCGACCGGCACAATGGCCTCGGTTTGGGCGCCGAAGGAGTGCAGGACGCAGGAGGCGTTAATCCCCCGGCCGCCGGGGCCTTCCCGCGTCGAAAGGATGTAGGCGCGATCTTCGAACACGAGGCGGTCCGCCGTCACGTTGCGGTCGACCGCCGGATTCACTGTCAGCGTGAGGATCAAACCCCATTTTATCCCCGCCCCGGCGCGGCCGCGCGTCCGGGAGCCATGTTAGCCTGAAAGGTTGCACCGTCATCCGTTATTCAAACCTTACCTGGCGCTCGTTTCGATCTGCTTCTTCTGGGGCACGACCTACCTGGCGATCCGCATGAGCCTGGAGGCCATTCCTCCCATGGTCCTGGTTAGCGGCCGGTTCATTCTTTCCGGCTCCCTGATGCTGGCGGGCGCGGTTGCAGCGCGCGCCCGGCTGCCGCGCGGCCGGGAACTCGGCCTCACCGCCTTGAACGGGGTGCTGATCTTGGGCATTGGGAACAGTTGCCTCACCGTGGCGGAGCTTTGGATCCCCAGCGGCGTAGCGGCACTTATTGTCACCACGTCGCCGTTCTGGATGGTGGGCATAGACGCGCTGTTGCCCGGGGGACAGCGTTTGCGGGCGGCCACTCTGGCCGGCATCGTGATCGGCTGCGCCGGTGCAGTTCTCCTGATTGCGCCTCAGGCGACGGGCGTGGCGTCCAACTCCCGCTTGTGGTGGGCCTTCGCCTTGCTTCAGTTCGCCAATTTCTCCTGGAGTTTCGGCAGCATCCGCCAGATCCGTTTACAAACCCAGTCCCACCCCATCGTCAACGGAGCGGTTCAGCAACTGGCGGCGGGACTCGCCTTCCTGCCTTTCGGGTTGCTCCAGCTTGGGGGTTTGAGCTGGCAACCGCGCGCCTGGCTGGCCGCGCTGTACCTGGTGGTGTTCGGATCCATTGTGGGCTACAGCGCGTACGTTTATGCACTGGAGCATCTTCCGGTCGCGCTCGTCTCAATCTACACGTACGTGAACCCGATCGTCGCAGTCTGGCTGGGGTGGCTGTTCTACCGGGAACCGTTCGGCATGATGGAGCTTCTCGGAATGCTGGTGATCTTCGCCGGCGTCGCCGTCGTCAAGCGATTCAGCCGGCCTTCCGCCCCAGAGCTAGATTGACGTTCACAGCGCCGGCCGCGATCTGGCCGGATGCACGCAAGTGACTTGTTGTCAATACATTACCGCCGAATGTCGCGGCCAAGCGGAGGGGTTTGTGCGGAGTTGCTGCCATAGCTAGCCGCTAAGATAAGAGCGGGATGAAAAAGCAAGATTTGGCGGCACGCCTGGCGCGTCAGGCGCATATCTCTAAAGCCGCAGCCGCGGACCGCCTGGACCGCGTGATTCACGAAATCCTCTCTGGTCTTAAGAGGGGGAAGCCGGTTCTATTGCCGGGATTGGGGGCGCTGACTCCGAGCGGGAAGCGCGGCGTCGAGCTTGTTTTGTCTGGCGGAGTTGAGGAGAAACGCGGTGGGAAACAGCGCTGAGCAACTCGCCCAGCTCATCAGCCTCTGCCTCCAAGAGGGTTCGGCGGTTGAGATCGACGGACTTGGGGTCTTCCTTCCCCGCAACGGAGGATTCGTTTTTCAGCCCGCCCCTGGGCCGCGCGTTTTCATTGCCTACGTCCAGGAAGACGCCGCCCAGGCCGAGAGGCTCTACACGGCATTGCGGCAGGAAGGCATGGAGCCCTGGCTGGACCGCAAGAAGCTGATCCCAGGGCAGAACTGGCCCCGTGGTATTGAGCGGGCCATAGAGGTTAGCGATTTTTTCCTGGCCTGTCTTTCGCGCCAGGCCGTTCGGAAACGCGGGCAGTTCCAGGCCGAGCTGCGCTATGCGTTGGATTGCGCGCGCCGGCAGCCACTGGACAGCATCTACTTGATCCCTGTCCGGTTGGAGGAGTGCCCGGTTCCGGCCCGGATCAGCCGCGAGTTTCAGTATGTGGATCTGTTCCCGGACTGGGAAGTGGGGTTCCAGAAAGTGGTCCAGGCGCTGCGCAAGGGTCGCTCTGCCCGGCAGATGGTTAACTTTCGCCCGGCTTGCCGTCAGGATCCTTAGCGTCCCGGTCCGCGGGAAGCGCCTTAAGCCTCTTGCGCACAGCGCCCGCTTGCTTGTTCTTGGGATCCAGTTCCAGGAACTTCTCGTAAGCCTGCCGCGCCTGGGAGGCAGCCTTTAATTTCTCATAGGCTTCGCCCAGTCTCAGATAGGCCTCGGCGAGCCCCGGATTCCACTTTGTCGCCTCGAGGAAACGCCCGGCCGCAGCCCGGTAGCTGCCCTTCCGGAAGTAGAAGTTGCCGATTTGCAACTCCTTTTGGGCCTGGATGGGGTTAAAGGAGTATTCCTTGGCGGCAAGGGTCTCATCCTCTTCAGGAGGCTCCGGCGGCTCCTGGGACATGCAGAGGCCCGTCGCGGTAAACCAAAGGACCAGTAGCAAGACCCGGCCGAGTGGCACAATAAAAGTATAGCCCCCATGGATCTGCGGGAAAAAGCCGCACAACTGCCTGCCGCCCCCGGCGTTTACCTATACAAAGACGAGCACGGGAAGGTGCTCTACGTCGGCAAGGCGGTCAATCTGCGGGCCCGCGTGCGCAGCTACTTCACGGAAGACAAGCTCGCCGATGCCAAGACCGGCAGCCTGCTGGCCGAGGCTCGTTCCATCGACTACATCCTCGTGGATAACGAGCGAGAGGCGCTGGCGCTGGAGAACAACCTCATCAAGGAGTACCAGCCCCGCTTCAACGTCCTGCTGCGCGACGACAAGACCTTCCCCTACATCCGGCTCACGGCTGAGCCGTTTCCCCGGGTGTACGTGACGCGGCGCCTGGTTAAGGACGGCTCCACCTACTTCGGTCCATTCCTTCCCGCCAGCCTTGCCTGGAAACTCCTGAACCTGATCCACCGCCTGTTCCAGGTGCCGTCCTGCAAGGTGGATCTCACCCGGAATCATCCGCAGCCCTGTCTTCAATACCACATCCACCGCTGCCTCGGTCCTTGCGTGCGGGGACTGACCACGCCGGAGACTTATGCGCAAGCGGTGCGGGACGTGAGACTCTTCCTCAGCGGCCGCCTGAAGGACCTCGCCGCTGAACTGACCCAGCGCATGCAACAGGCATCGGAGGAGCTCCGATTCGAGGAGGCGGCTGCGCTCCGCGATCTGATCGGAGCCGTCGAGCAGATGGAAGACCGCCAGAAAATGGACACGGCTGGCGGAGAGGACGCCGACGTGTTCGGCTACTACGCCGAGCCGCCGCTGGTGGCCGTCAACGTTTTTCACATTCGCCGCGGACGCGTGATCGACCGGAGGGACTACTACTGGGAAGATCAAACCGAGTTCCACCCGGCGGAGTTCCTCGCTTCCCTGTTGAAGCAGCTCTACCTGGGCCAGCCGCACATTCCGGCCCTGATTCACGTGCCATTGGATTTTGAGGACCGGGAGCCGCTCCAGCAGATCCTCTCTGAGCAGCGCGGGCGCAAAGTCGAGATCCACTCCCCGCAGCGCGGCGCAAAGAAGGCCCTGCTGGATCTGGCTCAGACCAACGCCAAACACTGCTTTGACCAGCGCTTCCGGGTGTTGAAGCCGGCGGCCAAGGCGGTCCAGGAGGCTTTGCAGGATCTGCTCGGCTTGCCGGAGGCGCCGCGGCGCATAGAGTGCTTCGATATCTCGCACACCCAGGGTCAGGAGACCGTGGCGAGCCTGGTGGTCTGGGAAGACGGGCGCATGAAGAAATCCGACTACCGGAAGTTCATCCTCCGGGAGGTAGCCGGCGTGGACGATTTCGCCTCCATGCGGGAAGTCGTGACGCGCCGCTATTCGCGGGTGCAACGCGAAGGTCTCCGGATGCCGGACCTGGTGCTGATCGACGGCGGCGTGGGGCAGCTTCACGCGGCGGCGGAGGCGCTGGAAGCGCTGGGCGTCATCAACCAGCCCGTGGCCGCCATCGCCAAGCGCGAGGAGCTGATCTACGTCTCGGGCCAGGAACAGGAACCGGTCCGGCTGGACCGCTTCTCGCCGGTGCTCCACCTGATCCAGACGGTGCGGGACGAGGCGCACCGCTTTGCCCTCACGTTTCACCGCCAGCGCCGCAGCAAGAGCGCATTCGGCCAGAAATCTCGCGCACGAAAGACCAAAGCCTGAAGAAAGGTATCAGGTTGCGGCGCCAGCTGAGGGCTCGGAAGGCGCGTGGGGCGGCTTGCGGGCGATCACCTCGAAGTTGCTCCCTCGATATCTCAGGACCGGGATGCGCAGAAGCGCGTCATCGAGCCAGCGCGCCAGCCGGTATCCCCAGCCCCAGCCCGGAAGCAAGCCCGCCAGCGGCGAGGAGCAGAAATCGTAGATCTCGCAACGCGTCTCGAAACCTTCCTTCTGAAAAAGAAGGGCCGTGGCTTCCGGCTCCAGCTCGCGCTCGTCGTCGGTCTGGTATTTCTTCATCAGGCGGGGGAACAGCACCCGCCCCACGGCGCCCGAGAGCCGGCGCACGCTCGGATCCAGCGAATAGAACGTTCCGCCCGGTTTGAGGATTTGCCACACCTGGCCGGGGAGAGCGCTCAGAGCGGCGTCCGGGAGGTGGTGCAGGAAAAAGATCGCGATGACCGCGTCGAAGCCGGCGTCCTCCGGATACGGAAGCGTGCCCTCGATGAACCGCGCGTTCCGGATGCCGAACCTCTGGGTGTCCGCCTGAGCCTGGCGCACGGCTGCGCCCGACAGGTCCAGCCCGACGACCTCGTCCACATGCGGCGCCAAGATCAGCTCGGTGTCGCCGATTCCGCACCCGAGACTGAGCAGGCGGGATTGGCGGTCCGCTCCGGTGAGGCGAAGGATCCGTGCCGCCATGTGGCGGCGCAGGGCGCGCACCGCGGGGCGGGCGAAATGCGCCTGCGCGAAGCCGGAGTAGAGCTTTTCGTGGTACTCGAGTTCCCGGGCAAGGACCTCTTGCTCTGGCCGCACTCTCCGATCTTAACGATTCCCGCGCGAGACTCCAAGATCGTTGCGGCGATGGAACCGCACGACGATTGCGGCTATTGGAGAGCGCCCTTTCTACGGCAGCAGTTCGTAGACCACGTAGGCGAACTTCTTGGAGTCCGGCGACCAGGAGTTGACGTTGATGGTTCCCTGCCCTCCGAAGATCCGGACCACGGTTTCGATTTTGGCCGGCTTCACCACCTCCCCCGGCGCTTCTATCATGCGCAATTGCACCTGCATGCGGCCGTTGTGGTCCTTCACTTCCGGAGGGAAGGACAGGAACACGATCCGCTTGCCGTCCGGAGAGACGTGCGGGAACCAGTCCTGCCACTCATCGCTGGTGATGCGCTGGGCCAGGCGGTCTTCCGGTCCGGCGCCGCCGGCGGGCATCCGCCAGATATCTTGATTGCCCGCCCGGTCCGAGTTGTAATAGATCCACTTGCCGTCGGGCGAGTATTCGGAGCCGTCCTCGTAGCCGTTGCTGGTTGTGAGGCGCTCCTCCTCGCCGCCCGCGGCCGGGATCCGGTAGACGTCGTAATTCTTGTCGCCCCGTTCGGCGATGAAGGTCAGCCACCGGTTATCCGGCGACCAGCCATGAAAGTAACTCGGCGCTTTGGGCGTCACCAGCCGCGCGTTGCGGCCATCGGCGTCCGCCACATAGACCTGCGACTGGCGCGATGAGGGCGAAGTGGCGGAAAAAGCTAGAAGCCTGCCATCCCAGGACGGACCGTGGTCATTGTTGCAGTTGTAGCTGGGATCGATCGCCAGCGGTTCCGGCGTAACCGGTCCTTGGGCGTTGGCGTCAAGGCGGTAAATGCGCCCGCCGGAGTTAGCGATGAGATACTTACCGTCCGGACTCCAATTGGGCGCTTCCCACACCGTATCCGCGGTGTACACGGCCCGCGCCGTTTTCTTCTCCAGATCGTAGATGGTGATGGTGCTGCGGTAGCGCGGCGTCCGGCGGGCCGTTTGCGGCCCTCCCGAATTGAGCTGCACGTTCGTGAAGACCGCCGTCTCCAACACGTTCGCGTCATGGGAACACACACCGAGCCCGACGTATACCGGATCCTTCAACTCCACCGTGACCGGCCCGGAGGGGGTAAGTTCCCCGCCGGGATTGCCCGCGTAGAGCGTGAACTGGTTTCCGCGGCGCTCGATCCGCAGGCGGACGGGACCTTTGAGGGGGGACTGAATCTCCTGAGTTTGCCCGCCCGGCGTCAGACGGTACTGCAAAGAGGTCAACCCGTCGCCGTGCAGCGCGGCATCCGCGTAGGCAGCGTTCGGGGTGAGATCCTGCCGGATCATCAGAACTGCCTTGCGGTGGGGGTGCGCGCCGGAGCCCTCGAACTGGATGTCGGCGGTTAAGGTCACATCGCCCGAGAGCCTGCGCCACACGTAGTGAAAGGCGTCTTCGGCCGCCCAGATGTTGGCGCCGCCGCCGGTGATGCGGTAGGCGTTCGAAGCCGGGATGAATTCAGCCGCGCCGCCTCTTGGGTTGGCTCCGACGTCGCCGTGGCCTTCGAAGATTCCCACCGTGTCCGCCGCGCACAGACACCAAGCCGCGAGGAGCACCGCGACGACCAAACAAGCCCCTAAGCCAATTCGTGTGTTCATGGGTCCCATTGTAGTCGCATCGGTGAAACAGATCGGCAAGGGCTCGGGCCGGCGCGGCAGCAGTTTTTGGAGCATGGCGCCGCGGGCGCCCGCGGGGATCCTCTCCGTGGTACAACCGTCTATCATGCGGATCCGATCGCTGTTGCTTGCCATGGCGCTGTTGTCCGGAGTGCTGCTCTCGCAGACCCAACCGCGCCCTCCCGGCTCTCGCAGGGACGACCCTCAGCCCCGGGCGGTGGAGCCCGGACCGCCGGGCGGTCCGCCCTCGGACGCCATCGTGCTCTTCGACGGAAAGGATCTTTCGCAGTGGACCTCGCGGGATGGCGGGCCTCTGCGCTGGCGCGTGGAAGGCGGCGCGATCGTTTCCGGTTCGGTGACCAAGGAGGCGGGTAAGACCCAGGACCTCATCACCAAACAGCGCTTCGGAAGCGCTCAGATTCACGTCGAGTTCGCCGTGCCCTACATGCCCAATCACAAGGACCAGGCACGGGGCAACAGCGGGGTGTATCTGCAAGGCCGCTACGAGATCCAGATCCTGGATTCTTACAACAACCCCACCTATCCCAATGGAAGCTGCGCCGCGCTCTACGGGCGGTTCCCTCCCCTGGTCAACGCCTCCCGCCCGCCGGAACAATGGCAGACCTATGACATCATCTTCCACGCGCCCAAGTGCGCCGAGGATGGCAAATTTGCCCAGCCCGGCACGCTCACCCTGCTGCACAACGGCGTGCTGGTGCAAGATCACGTTCCCGTGGTCAGCACGCGCGCCTGCAACCCGGAACCCGGCCCTCTGCTGCTCCAGGACCACTACCATCCGGAAGCGCCCAATACTCCCATCCGTTTCCGTAACATTTGGGTGCGGCCCTTGGAGGATCCGCCAACGCCCTAAATGAAACCCTCCGGTTCCTGGTTGCTGCTGACCGCCGCCGCTGTGTTGTTCTCCACGGGCGGGGCGGCCATTAAGGCCACGGCGCTGACGAGCTGGCAGGTGGCCTCGTTCCGCAGCGGGATCGCCGCCGCGGCGCTCCTGCTGCTGCTGCCTCAGGCGCGGCGCCTCGGTCATCCGGGGGTTTGGCTGGCCGCCCCCGCCTACGCGGCGACCGTGATCTTGTTCGTGGCCGCCAACAAACTGACCACCGCGGCCAACTCCATCTTTCTTCAGTCGACGGCGCCGCTCTATCTGTTGCTGGCCGGTCCCTGGCTTCTGAAAGAGCCGGTGCGCCGTTCCGACCTCGGGTTCCTGGCGGTGGCAGCCACAGGGCTGTCGATGTTTTTCCTCGGGGCCGAGCGCGCGGTGGCCACAGCGCCTGACCCCGCCCGCGGCAACATCGTCGCTTTAATCTCGGGCCTTACGTGGGCGCTCACGATCGCCGGGCTGCGCTGGCACGCCCGCCGCGCAACTCAGGATTTCTCCCTGGCGATGGTGGCGGCCGGCAATCTGATCGCCTTCGGGGTCACTCTGCCATTAGCACTGCCGACCTCGCCCGGCAGCCGCGATCTGGCTGTTGTTGCATTCCTGGGCGTATTTCAGATCGGCTTGGCTTATGTGTGCCTTTCCCGGGGCATGCGCCACGCCACGGCGTTGGAAACGTCGCTGCTGCTGCTGCTGGAGCCGGTGCTGAATCCAGTCTGGGCCTGGTTGATTCACCAGGAGCGGCCGAGCGGGTGGGCTTTAGCCGGCGGCGGTTTGATCCTGGCGGCGACCACCGTGCGCGGCCTGCTCCGGCGCTGAGAGCCGCCGAAAGGCAGGCGCGCTTTAGGACAGGGGAGCGGACTTGACCAGCCTGCGGGCCAGCAGCGGTTTGCGTGCCGCGCAGCAGAGGCGCGAGACGCCGGTGTTATGATCGCTTGCATGAAGGAATTGGAAGGGCGAACCGCGCTTGTGACCGGCGCGGGACGTGGAATCGGAAGGGCTTGCGCTCTGGCGCTGGCCGAGGCCGGAGCCAGGGTCGCGGTTCATTATCGCACCAGCGAAGCGGGGGCGCGCGAAACCGTAGAAGCCATATGCCGCGGCGGAGGCAAGGCGGTTGCCGTGTGCGCCGACGTGCGCTCGGCCGCGGAAGTCCGCAGACTGGTGGACTCCGTACACGAGCAGCTCGGGCCGGTCGACATCCTGGTCAACAACGCGGGCATCACCCGGCCGCAACCGCTGGCCGAGATCACTGAGCAAGACTGGGACGAGCTGATCACTTCGAACCTGAAGTCAGCCTTCCTGGTCACCCAGGCGGTGCTGGAGCCGATGCGCAGCCGGCGCTGGGGACGCATCATCATGATCTCTTCGGTGGCGGCGCATCTGGGGGGCATCGTCGGGCCGCACTACGCGGCGTCCAAGGCGGGCATGATCGGCATGGCGCATTACTACGCCCGGGCGCTGGTGAAAGACGGGATCACCGTCAACACGATCTCCCCCGCGCTGATTGAAACGGAGATGGTCGCGGTGAATCCGAACGCGCGGCCGGATCTCATTCCGGTGGGACGCTTCGGCCGCCCCGAGGAGGTGGCCTCGGTGGTGGTGATGCTGGCGACCAACGGGTACATCACCGGCCAGACCGTCCATGTGAACGGCGGCTGGTACATGACCTGACGCGAAACCGCCCCGCTTGGCCTCTATTCGCACCTGATATAGTGGACGCTAGGAGAGGGCCATGAAATTCACGGTGCGCCTGGCTGCCCTGCTGGCAGCTCTTACTTTGTGCTTTCTGTCTGCCCAGCAAGGGCCGACCCGGCAGGGCGGCGAAACGGTCGCCCGGCCTCCCAAAGCCGGGACGGGAACGGCTCCGGAGCAGGAGAAGATACCCTCCCGCTTCCCCAAGAAGGCCGAGACCGGCGCCGGGATTCCCACCTTCCGCGCCGACGTGCTCACGGTAAGCCTCAGCGTGGCGGTGCTCGATAACCGCGGGCGGTTCATCCCCAACATCCCGCGGGGCAACTTTCGGATTCTCGAGGACAACGTCCCCCAGCAGATCGCGACCTTCGAAGTGGGCGAGTCGCCCATGACCGTCTGCCTGGTCATTGAATTCAGCAACTTGTTCCAGCAGTTCTGGAGCGAGACCTGGTATCAAACCCTCAGCGCAGCCTACGGCTTTCTGGAGACGCTGCGGCCCGAAGATTATGTGGCGGTGGTGGCTTACGACCTTCGGCCAGAGATCCTCACCGACTTCACCACCGACAAGCGCCAAGTGATGGAGGCCATGCGCCGCCTGAATTTCCCCGCCTACTCGGAATCCAATCTGTTCGATGCGGTCACGGATACCGCCGACCGGATGTCCGGGATCGAAGGCCGCAAGGCGATCGTGCTGATCTCCTCCGGCATCGACACCTTCAGCAAGATCACGTTCGACAAGGCGCGCAAGTCGCTCCAGAACGCGGGAGTTCCCATCTACGCCATTGGTCTGATGCAAACCTTGCGAGAGCTGGCCGATGCCCGCGGCTACATGGACTCCATCACCCGGCTGGATTTCTTGCAAGCCGACAACCAGCTCCGCACCTTTGCGAAGGAGACCGGCGGTCAGGCGTTTTTCCCGCGATTCTACGGAGAATTTCCAAACATCTTTCGGACGATTGGAGAAGCGTTACGGGGGCAGTACGCCATCACCTATCAGCCCACCAACCAGAAACGCGACGGCAAGTTCCGCCGGATCCGCGTGGAGCTCGTCGATCCGGCCACCAACCAGCCGCTGCGCATCGTGGACGAGAACGGCAAGCCCATCAAGTACACGGTGGTCGCCAAGAATGGCTATACGGCGCCGCGCGAGGTGGAATAGCGCAGCCGGCGGTCTATAGCGCGGCAGCGCGAAAAAGTCAAGCCCTGAATCTTGCGCCGCATCACAACGTTACAAAATCATTGACACCCGCGGCGCCTGTCTGCTAATTTCGCAGAGTCCCATGAGTTCTGCTGCTGCACCGCACCGCGCTCATTGCGATCAAGTTCTGGTGGTGGACGTGAGTCAACCCGGACTGGCCGCCCGGAGGATGGTGCTGGAAGAGCAGGGCTTGTCGGTCGCCACAGCCCGCAGCGCGGATGAGGCGATCCAACGGCTCTCCGAGATCCCCTTTCAGTTGATGGTGGCGGTCCACCATGCTTCCCGGCTGGACGCACGGGAATTGATACGGCAGGTGCGCCGGCTGAAGCCCGGCTTGCCTGTGATCTTGGTATGCACCGACGCGGACGCGCTGGGGATGACCGCGGCGTCCACGGGCGCCGACTTGGTGCTCTCCAAAGGGGCCAATGAAGTCACGCAATTGATCCGCGGCGCCTCCCGGCTTCTCCGTCCCACCCGCCGGAAACCGCCGGCCCGTCAGGCGGCTGCGTCGCAGCTCCGCAAGCGCCGGCTGTAGCTTCAACCCTGCGACCCGCCCGGCGCAGCCGCTATGATCGAGGTGAGGAGAACGCACATGCTCGAGATCACTTGGTTGGGACATGGAACCTTTCAATTCCGCCTGGATTCCGGCGAGGTCGTGCTAGCCGACCCTTGGACGGAGGGCAATCCTGCTTATCCAAAGACCCACAAGTTCGATCGCCTGGATGCGATGCTTATCACTCACGGGCACTTTGACCACATCCACGACGCCGTGCCGCTGGCGAAGCAGTTTTCGCCCAAAGTCGTCGCCATCTACGAGACTTGCGTGTGGCTGGAGTCGAAAGGGGTTCAGAACACGTGCCCGATGAACAAGGGCGGCTCCCAGCAGATCGGGCCGCTCCAGGTCACCATGACCCACGCCGTTCACAGTTGCGGCATCCAAGATGAAGGACGCATCATATACGGCGGTGAAGCCGCCGGCTATGTGATCCAGCTTCCAGACGGCAGATCCCTCTACTTTGCGGGCGACACGAACGTTTTCTCCGACATGCAGCTCATCGCCGGGCTTTACCGCCCGGAGCTGGCGTTCCTTCCGATCGGCGATCTCTTCACCATGGGACCTCGAGAAGCGGCTGCCGCCTGCCGCCTGCTGAAGCCGGCCAAGGTGATCCCGATGCACTTCGGGACGTTTCCGCCGCTCACCGGAACTCCGCAGCAGTTGGCGGAGCTGATCCGAGATCTTCCCGGCGTGGAGGTTTGGCCGCTCGAGATCGGCAAGCCGGTGAGCTGGTAGGCGGCCCGGCTTCCAGGCCCTTTCCATCCCAACACTCCGTCGCCAGGTGAAACGCCGCGAGGCCTGGCCCGCCCGACGAGCGGCCGATCCCTGCGCTTCCGCGAAACGCCAGACCCGCACCGGCGGCTGCCGAACACGCAGGGCGGCAAAAGGTTCCGGTGCGGAATATCTGAATTTAACATCCTCTTGATATGACAAGTTTTACAGCCTCTTTACGTAGAAAGTGAATCGTCCGCCTCTGCGGCGCAGTCCTAATAGGTGTGAAACAAGGATTCCGCTCCATGAGACAACCAAAAGGAGGAAACATGAAAATCAAATTTGCAGCCGGGCTGGCTCTGTTGACCCTGGCTATTGCCGCCGCGCCGCTCGCGGCGCAGACCTATAGAATGGAAGCCACGATTCCGTTCTCGTTCGCCGTCGGTTCGCACACGATGCCCGCCGGACAGTATGAGATTCAAAGCCTGGCCAGAGGCGTGGCGAAGATTTACAACCAGGATTCAAGAAAACCGCTTGCCGTGAGCTATCAACCCGGCGCGATGTCGTCCAGCAGAATGGGCGGCGGAGAAGTGATTCTGGTCTTCCATCGCTACGATGAGGCGTACTTCCTGTCTGAGATTCGCGACGGCTACAGCGCAACCGTGTATATCTTCCCCGAAGCGCAGCGGGAAAGAGAGCTGCGCAGAGTCGCGACTCTGGGGAAGCCGGATGAAATCCTGATCGTCGTGGCGCGGGCGAGCTTTGGCGCACGCTGACTCTATTCCTCCATCTCACTCGCCGTACACCCGAGCGGCCGGGCCTCCAACCGGCCGCTCTTCTTATTGCTCTCAACATGCCTTCCCGCTGCCCCGTCCGTCCGCAGTTAACATGCCCTTAACATGTGGCGTGTAACCCGGCGGCGCTTCCAGGAATCTAACAGAGCAGAAAGTCAAATCAGAGCAAAAAGCTCAAAATCTTACCGACAGGAGGGTTACAACCATGAGGAAACTGATGTTTACCTCGTGCGCGGCCTTGCTGTTGGCTGTATCCGCAGCGCCGCTTTCCGCTCAGACGCTTCTGTTGCGAGCGAATGTTCCGTTCGAGTTCTACCTGAACGGCAAAGCCATGCCCGCTGGGGAGTACCAGATCGACACCAAGTTGGGACATGGCATCGCGCGGGTGTGGAACCTGGACTCCAACCGGGCGATGCTGACCCTGGCGCAGAAGGACAGCTTCCCCTATCGCGCCAGCCGTGAAGAAGCCGTGGTGGTGTTCCATCGCTACGGCGACCGGTACTTCCTGTCCCATGCGCGGGACGGCTTCGGCGGGATCCAGTACCGCATGGCGACCTCGAGCGCGGAAGCCGAGTTTCGGGAGCGCGCTGCGGTGCGTGAGCCGGACGAGACCGTGCTGATCGCGGCCCGGCTGGTCCGTTAGACGGGCAGCGGGTTTCGTCCGCCTTCGTCCTCACTCGATTCAAAAGCCTCCTGGAGATGCGGGGTCTGCCCTGCGGCTCCAGGGGGGTTTTCCTTCTTGGCCGGCATTTTCGCACCACGCCAATCCCGCGGGCTCAAAGTTCCCGGCAAAAACGTCTTGTTTGATTGGGAGATTCGGGGTATTCTCCTAGACGAGACGGAGAGACGGCAATGTTCAGACCCTTAAGCGGATTCAAGGCCCGTGTGGGCGAGTTCAACCTGGTCGTGGTCTCGGAATTTGACGAGTGGCGAGTGGTGGCCCATTCGCCGGATGTCATCTTGCAGGGCCAGCGGCAGTTCAAAGACACGAAGGCTAAAGAGCACGCTTGCCTGCTGATTCAAAACTATTACGAGGAGATCCGCAAGGAAGCGGCGCCGGATCTCGCCCAGCTCGACTGGCAGCCCACCGGGCCGACGGACTGGCTGGTCTGGAAGACCTGAGCACCGGCGGCCAGCTATAATCGAACGAGAGATGTTCTTCCGTAGGCCACAAACGCGCACGCCTTCGCTCGACGACCGCATTCAAGCGCTGCGTGCCGCCGGCTTCGAAGTGCGATCCACGGGCGGCTCGCAGTTGGAGGTCCGCCGGGGATGCTGCGCTGCCCATGTGGAGCAAGCGGGCGGACCTTCGCCGAGGATTGCCCGGTCAGGCTTTTTGTTCGGCGGCGAGCTGGCGGCTCTCATCGACGGGGGCTACATGAAGTTTTTTCAGACGCCTTCGGGGCGGCGCCGCCCGGCGCTGTCCAAAGACCTGAAGGAGCTCCAGGATTTCCGCGAAGACCTGCGCGAAGCCCTGGGGCTGCCCAGCCTCTATAACGAGTCTCTGGGCACGGTTTGTGAGAAGCACGCCTACGACCGGCTCAGCGGGCGCCCGATGTAATGCGGCGGTAGACCGCCTGCAACTGCTCCGCTTCCCGGCGCCGGCCCTGCGCGGCTAACGTTTTCGCCTTAAGCTCCAGGACCCGAGGGAAGGTCCAGAAACTCAGGGGCGGCTCCAGTCCGGCCGGGGGAGTTCCGTGAATGGCCACAAGCGGCGCCGCTTCGGCCGTCTGGCCCGCTTCGACCAGCGCCCACGCCAGCAGCGCAGCGAGCTGATCCTCAGACAATGGGTCCGCCGTCCGGTGCAGCGGTTTGAGAATCTGGGCGGCCTGGTCGAAGCGCCGATCCAGCAGCGCCTGGCAGGCCAGTCCCAGACTGCGGAACGGGCCTTCCGGCACGGCTTCCCAGCCTGGGGCTCCGGCGATGACCATGACCAGCAGCGCCGTGCTGCGGGCGGCAGGCGCCTGGGAGCGCTGCAATACGCCCCGGGCCGTGCGGACGGCCTCATCCTTGCTGCCGCCGGCAAGATCCCACAGAGCGAGCCGCGAGAGAGCCAGCTCGGAGACCTCCCCCGCGCTTGAGGCGGCCAGGGCTTCCATGGCGCGGCGGCCCTCCTCGCGTTCACCAGCCAGGTAGAGCCAGTCGGCGCGCACGAAGTCCACCAGCGGATCGCCGCCGCGCCGCCGCAGCTCCAGGTAGCGCCACAGAATCTCCCGGGCTCCGGACAAGTCGCCCAGCATGAGCTTCGCCCGAGCGGCCTTGTACAGCGTCGCCCCGCCAAGGAAGCTTGGATCGCGATCGAAAGCCTCTTGGTAGGCCTTGGCGGCGGCCTCAAACTCCCCGAAGTGGTAGCAAATATCCCCCAAAGAATCCAGCGGATTCGCCTCCCGCGGGGCCAAGCGTTGGTAGGTCGCCAGGGCCGCCTGGGCTTCCGAGCGGCGTCCCAAGCGAGCTTCCGCGTAGGCCAGGTCGTTCCAAGCCGAAGGTTCCTCCGGGTCCACCTGGACTGCGCGGCGCAGCCGTTGGGCGCTGGCGTCATAGTTGCTTTCGGCGGCTTCCTGACGGCTCAACTCAACTTGAAGGCCGGTGTCGGATGGATTCATCGCAGCCAGCTCCGCCACAGCTTTCCGTACAGCGGCACGGTCGCCCTCCACCCTGGCCCGCAGCATCACAATTTCCGCCCTCCGGCGCGCCGGAATCCGTTCGCCAAGATCTTGAGCGCGGCGAAGAACGCTAAGGGCCGCAGCGCTCTGGTTGTGCTGGATCAAAGCCTGCGCCCAGGCAATGTAGAGAGGCCCAAAGGCGGGATCGGCCTGAGCGCCTCGCTCAAACGCCTCCAGCGCAGCAGCCAGGGTAGGACTGGTCCGCCCCTCGGCCAGCCCCCGCAGCGCCGCGGGACTGCTCGTTTCCAGGGGCGGCGCACCGGGGTCCAGCCACCGCGCCAGCTCCGCGCACAGCGGGAGGATGCCTTCGGAGCCGGCCGGGGACTCGAAGCGCCGCTGCGCCAGAACCTTGCCCGTATCGGTGCGGCGCTGCTCCGCCTCCAGCCGCAGGCGGCTTCCCATCCGGACGAAGTATCCGGTTACGACAATTTTGGCCCGGGCGGAGGCCGCGTCCCGCGCGTTTTGAAACATTCCGGCGCGCAGATGCCGAAGCGTATTCAACTGGAGGACGATTCCTTCGCGCAGCGCAGGGCCGACCCACTCCAGGGAAGGATCGCCGCTCAGGTTTTCGAAGGGCAGAACCGCCAGACGTTGCACTCTCTGCGGCCGGTCCGTGGAGCATCCGGCAGAGGCCAGCCATGCGGCCGTGAAAAGGAGCCAGCCGCGCAGCAAGCTAGAGGACACGGAACTCCATGGCCATCAATTCTTGAAACTCGGGCAGATCGCGCATGGCCGCAAACGCCGGCTCCTCCATGTACTTCTTCTTGTCCTTGAAGCCTTCCTCCAGGGACTTGCGAATGTTGATGAGCGCCCTCTCGAACATGCCGCTCTCGGCGTACACTTTAGCCAAGTAGTAGTGGAACCGGGCGCGCTCTTCAATGCTGCGCTCTTGGAGGATAGTTCCGGCCGTGCCGCGGCTCTCGAAGATATTCGGATCGAGGGCCAGCGCCTGCTGATAGGCGCGCGCGGCGTCTTCGTAGCGCTTGCGGGCGAAGTAGGCGGTGCCCAGGTTGCTGTAAATGGTGGCGGAATCAGGGGCCAGCTTCAACGCGCGCTCATATTCGCGAATGGCGCCCCGGTAGTTGCGCTGAGCGTAGGCCAGCGCGCCCAGGTTGTTGCGGGCTTCGGCGTACTTGGGGTTCAGCTTCAGCGCGCGCTCGTAGTGACGCTTGGCGGCGCGGTAGTCCTGCATGTGGTGGTAAGCGATCCCGATCTTGTTCCAGAGGATGTAGTCCTGGGGGCCGCCCATGGCCTTCATGTACATGTCAATGGCTTCGCGGTACATCTTGCGGGCCATGTAGAGGTCACCCCGCTGATGATCGGTCAGGGTTACCGGAGCCGGAGCCGGATTCTCGGCGGGCGTGGCCGGTGCGGCTTCTTGGGCGAGCCCGGGCGGGACCATGAGCGCCGGGATCATGGTGAGTGCAGCCCAGAGAAGAAGGCGAGTGCTGGAAGTCAGTCTCATAACCGCCCCCTAAGTACTATTTGAACACATCCAGGATGCGGCGGAAGATGTTTTTTCGGGGCGGGGACGGAGGCGCTGTGGCTTGGGGAGCCACGGCTTTCTCGACGTTTTTCCGAGGGGCGGAGGACCGCACGGCAACCTGCTTCTTTCCGCCCGCGTCCACGACGCCGCCGGATGCCCGCGGGGCTGTTTCCAGTGGCCTTTCCCAACCGGCCACCCGGGTGGATGCCAGCGTGCCTCCGTGCAGGCGGCAGACTTCCAGCGGCTCCGTGCCGGCGATAAACGCTTGAAGCTGAGGCTTGGGGCAACCCGATCCAGCCAGCATCCCGCTCAGGGGATCGATCTCCACCATCACGACCCCTTCGGGCGGCTCAAACTCTTTGACGTTGCGGTACTCGCGGTGGCGGTGCGCGCGCTTCATGAACTCGGTCCAGATGGGGAGCGCCGAGCGCGCCCCTTCCAACCCCAGCTCGCGGTTATCATCGAAGCCTACCCAGACCACGCAGATGAGCTTGGAGGTGAAACCGGCGAACCAGCCGTCGTGCGAAGTGCCGGTCTTGCCCCCCGCCGGGAGCGTGAAGCCCCGCGCCCGCGCGCCCGCCGCCGTTCCGCTGCGCATGACCTCTTGCAAAAGGTCGACCATGAGGTAGGCCACGCGGGGATCCAGCGCCTCCTTTCGCCGCGGCTGATGGGTGTAGAGAACCTTGCCGGATTGGTCCCGGATCAGCTTGATCCAAGAGGGCGCCACATAAACGCCCGTATTGGGAAACACCGTGTAGGCGCCGGCGATTTCGAGCGGGGTGACTTCGTAGGCCCCCAAGGCCACCGCGGGCGTGGGTTGGATCCGGAGATTCATCCCGGCCCTCTGAGCTACCTCCACGACCTTGTTGTAGCCGATCATCTCCGCCAACCGCACAGTGGGCACGTTGAGCGAGTGGGCGAGCGCGTAGCGCACGGTCACCGTGCCGTAGTACTTATCGCCAAAGTTGGCCGGGCTGTAAGTCTGATCGTCGAAGTAAAAAGTGGTCGGCTCGTCGGCCAGAGTGGTCAACGGAGTGATTTGGCGCCCCTCTTCCACCGCCGCAGTGAACGCGGCGGCATAGACGAAGGGCTTGAACGAGGAACCCGGCTGGCGGCGCGCCAGGACCCGGTTCAACTGGCTGCGGCCGTAATCCCGGCCGCCGATCAGGGCTCGGACCTCGCCCGTCGCCGCATCCAATGCCACCAGCACCACCTGGGCGTCGGGCGGCTTGTTGCGGAACTCGCGGCGGCGGCGAAGCTGCTCGTCGACCTCCTGCATTCCCAGCCGCACGGCCTCGGCCGCATCTCGTTGCAAGTCCATGTCCAGGGTGGTGTAGACCCGGTGGGAGGTGCGCTGAAAGTCGTACTCTTCGAACTCGTCTTGAAGCTGGTTGTTGACCAAATCGACGAAGTACGGCGCATCAGCGGACTCCGCCCCGCCCTGGACCACGGTCAGCGGCGCGGCCGCCGCCTCGCGGAATTGCGCCTCGGTGATGTAGCCGTTCTCGCGCATCAGCGACAACACGACGTTGCGCCGCGCCTTGGCGCGCTCCGGCCAGCGCACGGGATTGGTGTAGCTCGGCTGGCGGATGAGCCCGGCCAGCGTGGCGGCCTCCGGCAAAGTCAAGTCCCGGACGTCCTTGCCGAAATAAGCCTGGGCGGCTTCGCCAAAGCCGCGGATGCTGAAGCTGCCGCGCATGCCGAGATCAATATGGTTGGCGTAGTACTCGAAGATCTGCTCCTTGCTGAGCTTGCGCTCCAAGTGCAGGGTGATCAGGACCTCGGCCGCCTTGCGTTTCCAGGTGCGCTCGCTGCGGTTCAGCCACACGCTTCCCGCCAGTTGCATGGTCAGCGTGGATGCGCCTTCCGCAATCCGGCCCTCTTTCAAGTCGACATAAGCCGCCTTGAGGATGCGGAACGGGTCGAATCCTGCGTGCTGAAAGAAGCGCTTGTCTTCGGCCGAGAGCACGGCCTGGACCAACACCGGCGGAAGGTCGGCGAACTTTACGGGGCGGCGCTTTTCGCGGCGGTTGCCGACGTTCTGGTACAGGTTGGTCAGCAGCTCAGGTTCGAGCAGGTATTGGGTCCGGGCGGTGTGGTCGCGGGTGGAGATGATCTCCACGACGCGGTCGCCTTCGAAGCGCAGCACGCCGCCCTCCTGGTCGAAGTAGGAGTCCGGCCCGGGGAAGATCTCGATGGCCCCGGGGCGAAGGTTGTACCAGCCCATGGGGTTGCTGGGAGATTCGGTGTAGCCGCTGCGCCGGAGTTGCTCGGCGATCTCCTCCGGCGTGATCTCATCGCCGAGCGTGACGGTCTTGGGCGCGGCGAAGATCATCGAGGCGCTGGGATAGGGCCCGGTGCGCAGCTTGGCGTCGATGAGCGCGGCGAACTTCAGATAGTAGTAAGTAAAGGTGGCCAGTCCGGCGGTTCCGGCCAGAACCACGAGGAGCAGCAGGGCCCGCCCCACCGGATGGAACACAAACCGCGTCAGCCGCGACTCACGGGAGATCTGCAACCTCAAGGCCACTTTGCGGACGCCTCAGTCCCTATTCTCGCAGATGCCGCGAGGGCGGAGAAACGGGGCGGCGCCGTATCTAAGGCGCTCTTCCTCTGGGGCGGAAGTGGAGGTCAACCGTATAGAGGGGCAACTGCACCATCGAGTCGTAGCGCACCGTGATCTCCACTCTGCCGTGCGCCCGGCGGATGCGAACTTGTTCCGGCTGGATCTTCAGCCCCCGCCGCTCGGCCTCGCGCAAAACCTCGGCGACGGTCTCCGCTTCCGGCAGCGAAGTCTCAAGCGCGCGCTTGGCGATGGCCGCCAGTGCGGACTGGTATTGGAGATTCCGCACATAGGGGGGGACCAGCACCGCGCCCACCGCCAGCATTGCCAGCGCCAGCGCCAGACCCGCCGCAACCCGCCAGTCCAATCTTCTCATGCTCTTCCAGTTTCACCGGCGGAGGAGGTTCCTGGCAACAAACAGCAGATTGGCCGGCCGCTCGGCCAGCCGCCGCATCAGGTACGGGTACCACGCGTCCCCATAGGGCACATAAAGCCGCAGCCGGTAGCCCCGGCGCACGAGCGACCGTTGCAGGTCCCGCCGGATGCCATACAGCATCTGGAACTCGAACGCCTCCTTGCTCAAGCCCAGCTGCTTGGCGTGGCCGAGTGCGTGGCGAATCATGCGCGGGTCGTGCGTGGCCAGCCCTGGGTCGCGTCCCTGCTCCAGCAACAGCTCGGTGAGGCGCATGAAGCTCCGGTTGACCTGGGACTTGCGAGGGTACGCGACGCTGGGAGGTTCACGGTACGCGCCCTTGCACAGGCGCACCGGGATCTTGCGGCGGCACATCTGCTCGGCATCTTCCGGAGTGCGGTAGAGGTAGGCTTGCAGCACCGCGCGCACGCGCCCGTATCGCTCGTGCATGGCGGTGACGATGCGCAGCGTGGCGTCCACGTAGGGGTGGGACTCCATGTCGAACTCGACGAAGCCGTGGTTCTCGCTGGCCGCCTCCATCAGCCGCTCGACGTTGCGGCGGCACAAATCTTCGGAGAGGTTGAGGCCGAACTGCGTGAGTTTAATGGAAACGCTGGCGTTCAATCCTTCGGCGGCAATGCGCCTCAGCGCCGCAAGGTAGTGTTCCAGCGAGACCTCAGCCTCCTGTTCGGAGGTGACGTATTCGCCCAGGTGATCCAATGACACCAGAATCCCCTCGCGGTTCAATCGCCGGCAGACTTCCACACCACGGTCGAGAGTCAGCCCGGCGACGAACCGCCGTGTCAGCACCGACGCGGCGCGGGAGGTCTCGAACCAGCGGCGCAACCAGCGGCGTTCCGAAAGGTACAGCAGCAGTGTCCGCAACATGGAGCTCCTCTCAGGCGCTTTCGCCCGCCTGTGGCCGGCGCGGCATCAAGGCGACCTGATCCGGCGCGCCCGGCTCCTCGCCCGCCACCGCACCCAGCTCTCGCACCCGTCGCAGGCTGGGCAGCAGCCGCGTCTCCCAGCTCGCCACGGCCTTGTTGTAAGCTTCGACCGTCTTTTCCAAATACCGCCCCGTATCCGACCAGTGTCCTTCCAAGACCTGCGCGCGCTCGTAGAACTCGGAGGCCACGCTACGGATTCGCTCGGCGTTTTCGGCCAGTTGCTGCTGGCGCCAGCCGTAGCTGATGCCCTTGAGAACCGAGATCAGAGTGGTGGGCGTCGCCAGTAAGACTCTCTTGTCCAGCGCGTCCTCCAGGAGGGTTGGGTTGGATTCGAGCGCGGCGCTGAAGAATTGATCCCCCGGCAGGAACAGAACCACCATCTCTGGGGCCGGCTGGAGCTGGCTCCAGTACTGCTTGCCGGCCAACTGATTCACATGGGCCGCCACCTGCTGGCTGTGGCGCTGCAAGGCCGCCCGGCGGCCTGCCTCGTCGGTGGCCGACATGGCTTCCAAATAAGCCGAAAGCGGGACCTTGGCGTCGACGGCGAGCGTGCGGCCTCCGGGCAGCTTCACGATCATGTCGGGACGGATGCGGCCTTGATCCCCCTCCCTGGTTTCCTGCTCGACAAAATCGCAATATTGGACCATGCCCGCCAGCTCCGCCACCCGGCGCAAGGTGATCTCGCCCCAGCGGCCGCGCACTTGAGGCGAGCGAAGCGCGTTGGCCAGCGTGGCGGTCTCGCGGGCCAGACTCTGCAACTGCTCGCGCAACACGTCGTAGCTGCTCTGGCGCGCTTTGTCCAGCTCTCGCACCTGAGCTTCGAGCTTGTCGAGCGCCGCCGCCAGAGGCTGCACCACGCCTTCGAGGGCCGTGTGGCGCTGGGCCAGATCGCCCACGATCTGCGCCCGGACGGTCTCCAAGGTGGTCTTGGCTGCGTCCAAGAATGCGCTCTGGTTGGAGCGCAGCGCGGCGTCGGCCAGAGCTTGAAAGGTCTCGTTGATCTTGGCCACCGCAGCGTCGGCCGAGGCGATTCTGGCTTCCGCCACGGCTTTGCCGGTCTCCACCTCCGCCAGCTTGGCTCGCGTCCACAGGGCCAGGATCAGGCCGCCCAGAAAGAGCCCCATCAGCAAGGCCGCTGCCATGGCGATTACGAACAGAGTTGTGTTCTCCATACCCGCTTCCCTCGTGCCGCCGCAGGCGGCGCTGTCACAGTGTAGCGGTTCCGCGCGGCGGTTGCCACGTCCCGCCGGATAGTCCAGCGGCGCAACGTGTTACGATCACTGGTTTAGAGGTGATTATGGCTAAATTATCCATCCGCGATCTGGACCTGAAAGGAAAACGGGTATTCATCCGCGTCGACTTCAACGTTCCGCTAGCCCCCGGCGGTCAGGAGATTACCAGCGACAAGCGCATCCGCGCCTCGCTGCCCACCATTCAGTACGCGCTCGAGCAGGGCGCGGGCCTGATTCTGGCCAGCCATCTGGGCCGCCCCAAGGGCAAGCCTAATCCGGAAATGAGTCTGAAGCCGGTGGCCAAGCGGCTCGAGGAGCTGCTGGGCCGTCCGGTGAAGATGGCGCCCGATTGCGTGGGTCCGGAGGTCGAGGCGATGAAGCCTGCGCCGGGCGAGATACTGCTCTTGGAAAACCTGCGCTTCCACGCTGAGGAGGAAAAGAACGATCCCGAGTTCGCCAAGAAGCTGGCCTCGCTGTGCGACGTCTATGTGAACGACGCTTTCGGCACGGCGCACCGCGCCCACGCCTCCACGGTCGGCATGATTCAGTTCGTTCCGCAGGCGGCGGCGGGGCTGCTGATGGCCAAGGAACTGGAGTATCTCGGCAAGGCCGTCACCAATCCGGAGCGGCCCTGCGTAGCGATTCTGGGCGGAGCGAAGGTCTCAGACAAAATCGAAGTCATCCAGAACTTGCTCAAGGTGGTGGACCGCCTGTTGATCGGCGGTGCGATGGCTTACACCTTCCTGAAGGCGACCGGCAAGCCGGTGGGCAACTCGCTGGTGGAAGACGACAAGCTGGATCTGGCGCGGCAGTTGCTTTCCTCGGCAGGCGACAAGCTGGTGCTGCCCGTCGATCACATCGTGGCGCCCGAGCTGCGCGAGGGGATCGAGGGCCAAGCCGTCAAGGTGATCGCCGAGGGGCTGATGGGGCTGGACATCGGGCCGCGCACCATCGAAGCCTACAAGGCGGAGATCGCCAAAGCCAAGACCATCATTTGGAACGGGCCGATGGGCGTTTTCGAGAAGCCGCCCTTCGACCGCGGCACGGTGGAGCTGGCCAAGGCGGTGGCCGAATCGGGCGCAACCTCGATCGTGGGCGGAGGCGACTCCGAGAAGGCCATCAAATCGGCCGGGGTCGCCGACAAGATCACACACATTTCGACCGGCGGCGGCGCATCGCTCGAGTTCCTCTCGGGCATTGAGCTGCCAGGCGTGGCGGCTCTGACCGACAAGGCTTGACCGATGGCGGAACCTCAGGTGGCCACCCTCGCCGGCGGTTGTTTCTGGTGCCTGGAGGCTGTGTTCCGGGACGTCGAGGGAGTGCTTTCGGTTGTTTCGGGTTATACGGGCGGCCACACGGCCGCCCCCACCTACGAGCAAGTCTGCACCGGCCAGACGGGCCACGCGGAGGCCGTCCATATCCGTTTCAACCCGGAGGTGATCAGCTACCGGGAGCTGCTCGAGATCTTCTTCTCCATCCACGACCCTACATCGCTGAACCGCCAGGGCGAGGACATCGGCACGCAGTACCGTTCAGCGATCTTCTACCATACGCCGGAACAGGAGAGCACCGCCCGCGCGGTCATCTTCGAGCTGTTCGACCGGCGCGTCTACGACGATCCGATCGTCACCGAGGTGGTCCCGGCGGGTCCCTTCTATCCCGCCGAGGATTACCATCAGCGCTACTTCGAGCGGAACCCGAATCAACCCTACTGCGCGGCGGTGGTCTCGCCGAAGGTCCGGAAGTTTCGGGAGAAGTTCGCCCACAAACTCAAGCGCCGCCAGAGCTGAGCCTTGCAACTGCCGCCTGAGATCGTCCAATTCATCGAGGACCGGGCGGAGCGGATTCCCTCCGGCGAGCTGCGCCAGGCATGCGCGGCGCTTTCGGCGCACTACCGCGGGCGGGGCCCCACCGCCGGCTTGCGCCTGAGGCCGGAGGCGGCGGCAGCGGCTTATCTGCTGATGCGTTTCCCGGCGACGTACGCGGCGGCGCACGCGGCGCTGGCGGAATTGAAGGTTCGGCTGGGCGGCGTGGAGCCGGCTAGCTGCCTGGATCTGGGCGCGGGGCCGGGGGCCGCGTCGCTGGCGGCCCGTGCGCTCTTCCCTCAACTCACGCAGTGCACCCTCATCGAGCGCCTGGAGACGATGCGCGACGCCGCCCGCAGGCTTCTGACCGGCGCGCGGTTTCTTGCCGGCGACCTGAATTCATGGGACGACTATCCCGAACACGATCTGGTCCTCGCCGCCTATGCGCTGGGAGAGTTGCCGGAGCGGTCCCGGCAAGCCGTGCTGGCCCGCGCCTGGCGGGCGGCGCGTGTGGCGCTGCTGGTGATCGAACCGGGAAGCCCGGCAGGCTTCTCCGTGGTCCGGCAGAGCCGCGAGTGGCTACTGGAAGCCGGCGCCCACCTGGCGGCCCCCTGTCCGGCCGAAGGGCCGTGTCCGATGCCGGCGGGCGACTGGTGCCACTTCTCGGCTCGGCTGGAGCGGACCTCGCTGCTGCGGCGGATGAAAGCGGCCAAGCTCAGTTACGAGGACGAGAAGTTCTCCTATGTCGCCGCCTGCCGTCGGGATGCGCCGCGCGCGCCCGCGCGCATTATAAGAAGACCGGAACATGCTCCGGGTCTGGTTCAGCTCGTGTTATGCGATGGCGCCCGCATCCGCCGTGAGCCGGTAACCCGCCGAGCCTCTCTCTATAAGTCCGCTCGCAAGAGTGCCTGGGGCGACCCTTGGCCACTCGATGAAAAAGCGGCTGTCCCATTGCCTCCCCGTTCGTGAGTTGGGAAACTGGTGTTGGGGATATGAACGCAGTACCCCCTGAACCCGGCGTTGTGGACGGGAGGACCAACATTATGAAGCCGCAGATCAACCTCTGGATCATCGCCGCCGCGCTGGCGGCCACCAACGGACTTCTGTTTGCCGCCGCCGAAAACCACCGGGAGTCGCTCCGGGGCTTGAGCGCCGTTACGGTGCGGGTGGAGCGGCTGAGTGAGGAAGCGCGCGCGGGCGGGTTGAGCGAGCAGGCGCTGCGCGCCGAGGTGGAGCAGCGCCTGAAGGCGGCTGGGTTGAAGGTGCTGACGCCGTCGGAGGCAGCTCAGACGCCGGGCCGCCCGGTGCTGTACGTCCGCGTCAACGCTCGTTTGCCCTATAGCTCGGATACCTACGCGGTGAATGTCACCCTGGCGCTGCTGCAAGACGTCACGGCGGCGCGGGATCCAGGGCTGACAATCCGGGAGGCAAAGACCTGGGATGCCGGATATCTGCGGACATGGCCGCGCCAGAGCCTGCCCCAGGTGATGAACACCGTGCGGGACTTGACCGACGAATTCGTCGGGGATTGGAAACTGGCCAACTCCGCCCGGTAGCGCAGGCCGCCAGTCCGCGGCGTTTCGTCTGCGCTCGCCTCCGCACATCCTCAACTCACGGCTTGCTTTCCGACGGGGTTCCGCGAAACAATGGACCCGCAGCGGAAACCCCTTATCGCAATCAACAGGAGCCAAGCCTCATGACGAAAACTACAATAACTTGGATCACCGCAACCCTGCTAGCGGGCGCGCTGGTCATGCCCCTGCTGATGGGCGCCGGCGCTGAACGGACGATCACCGTAGCGGAACTGCGCGACAAGATCGCCGGCGGCTGGGCAGGCCAGATGATCGGCGTCAGCTACGGCGCGCCCACCGAGTTCCGCGCTCAAGGACGGCTGCTCGAAGACAAGGAGATTCCGGCCTGGGGCCCGGAGCGGATCAGCAACGCCCTCAACCAGGATGACCTCTACGTGGATATGACCTTCGCCAAGGTCTTGGACGACAAGGGACTGGACGCCACCACCGAAGACTTCGGGGCGATGTTCCGGGAAGCCCGCTACGGGCTCTGGCACGCCAATCTGGCCGCGCGGCGCAATTTGAAGCGGGGCGTGCCGGCTAAACTCTCCGGCACGCCGCAGTACAACGCTCACGCCAACGACATCGACTTCCAGATCGAGGCGGACTTTATCGGCATGATGACCCCGGGACTTCCGCAAGCCGCCACAGACATCGCCTGGCGGGTGGGCCGAGTCATGAACTACGGCGACGGCATCTATGGCGGGATCTTCGTCTCGTGCATGTACGCCACGGCGTTTTTTGAAAGCGATCCGCGTAAGATCGTGGAAGCCGGTTTGGGGTGCCTGCCGGCCAAAAGCCCTTACGCTCAGCTCATCAGCGACGTCCTGAAGTGGCACAAAGAACAACCCGGCGACTGGATCGCGGTTTGGAACCGGGTGCAGCAAAAGTGGGATCAGCGCGACCCGTGCCCCAGCGGCGCTCTCCGGCCGTTCAACATCGACGCCAAGCTGAACGGCGCTTACATCGCCTTGGGGCTGTTGTACGGCGACGGCGACATGGAGAAGACGCTCAATATCAGCACCCGCTGCGGCCAGGATAGCGACTGCAATCCTTCGAGCGCGGCTGGGATCCTGGGCGTGGTCATGGGATACAACAAGATACCCGACATCTGGAAATCGGGCATCCCGGCCATCGCCGATAGGAAGTTCGCCTACACGGATTATTCCTTCAACAGCATCGTCGAGAGCAACCAGAAGCGCGCGCTGGCCATGATCATGCGCCACGGAGGGCGCCTCGACCGGGAAACAATCCGGGTCAAGACCCAAGCCCCCCGGCCCACGCGCCTGGAGGTGTGGGACGATTACGGATCCCCGGTGGAGCGCATTCCCGTCACCGACAGCCGCTGGAAGTGGAGCGAGGGCTGGAATGCCGCCGCCCCAGAGGAACGCCGCAAAGCGCCCGCGCCCCGCTGGAGCGCCCAGAAAGGCGCCGAAGCCAGCGTCACTTTTCAGGGGACGGGCGTCATCTTGGTGGGGCCCTATCTGGCCAACGGAGGAACCGCGGACATTTACCTGGACGGGAAACTTGGGAAGACCGTGGACGTCTGCTCCGATGAGAAGAGCAATAAAGGGAACGAATCCATCTGGCACGCTTTCAAGCTGCCCAACCGGCAGCACACTTTGCGCATCGTCGTAAGAGGCGAACCCTACGGCAACTCCACCAGCGCGGACGTCGGGATCGAGGATTTGGTGGTGTTCCGCTAGCAACTCCAGCCGGGCGGCGCGGCAGGTAGTTTGAGCGGCGTTCGTGCGTAGAGGTAACATTGCCGAACAATTCGCCGTCTTGCTGATCATACTGGTCCAAGCGGATTCATGACGCAGCGCGTGACCGCGCAAAGGAGCCATGAGAATGAGAGCTGCTTTCTTGTTTCCTATACTTGTGTGTTGCGTGGTGGAAATTCTAACCGCGCAAACTGCGCCTCAGCCGCCCACCCCGGCCGTCCCCGCGGATGCCTCCCAACAACCGCCGGCCGCGCCGCCCGCCAAAACGCCCAAGCCACCGGGCCCAAGGCCTCTGGTCCCTTCGCCGCCGGTCTACGACTGTGAACCGGTCAACCACAACGCCACTCCGGAGGCGCGGGCGCTCCTGAAAAAACTCTGCTCGCTTTCCGGCAAGGTCACTCTCACCGGCCAGCACAATTTCCCAAACCACCTTTCGAAGCACAGCGAGCGCATCGCGCAGACCGCCGGCAAGTACCCGGCCATCTGGGGTTCGGACTTCGGTTTCACCGGAGGCAACGATAAGGACTCGATCGAAGGCAGACCCGGCCTGATCGAAGAGGCGATCCGGCAGCACGCTGCCGGCTCGATCGTCACCCTGATGTGGCACGCCGTGCGCCCCACCGAAGATGAGCCGGTGCAGCCGGGCGCGGGCTGGCGCGGCAGCGTGCAGGCGGATCTTACCGAGGACCAATGGGCGGCGCTCACCACCCCCGGCACAGAGCTCAACAAGCGGTGGCTGGCCCAGATCGACGTCGTGGCGGGCTATCTCAAGAAGCTCAAGGACGCCAACATCCCAGTCCTCTGGCGTCCCTATCACGAGAACAATGGGGACTGGTTCTGGTGGGGCTTCCGCCAGGGTCCGGATGGCTTCGCCGCACTGTGGCGCCTGATGTATGACCGCTACGTAAACTATCACCGGCTGGACAACCTGATCTGGGTCTGGAACGCCAACGCGCCAAATGGCCGCAACGCCCTCGCCTATCATCGCTTCTATCCAGGAGACCAGTACGTGGACATTCTGGCCACCGACGTGTACGGCGCTTTCGATCAGAAGCACTACGAGGATCTCGTCGAGCTGGCCAATGGCCGCGTGATCGCCTTGGGCGAGGTGGGCGCCCCGCCGTCGCCCGAGATCTTGGAGGCTCAACCCAAGTGGGTCTGGTTCATGGGCTGGAGCGACATCATGGATTCTCCGCGCAACGCCGAGGCGGTGAAGCGGATCTTCAACGACCCGCGCACGCGCTCCCGCGGCGAGCCGCTGCCCGAGTGAGACACAGCCTGTGGGCGAGGCGTCCCGGCGGGCCGGTGCGGTTCATCGGATGCGGATCCAACCTCGAGGCCTACCTTCGAGATTGATGGCCAGGAGGCCGGCCCGGTCCGTCGATTCGGTGAACCGCTTGGTGGACTCCATCTCGATGACGTACTCGGTCTCGGGCTTGAGGCCGGTGAAGAACACGGTGTCGACGGCCGGCAACTGGATTTTGCCCGGCGGCTGGCCCTGAGCCACATAAACGGCGGCCCCGCCAAGCTGAATGGGTTTGGAGACTGGCTGCGCCGTGACGATCTTCAGCCCGTCCGGGTCGAAGACCTGAAGCTCTCCGTCCAGGTAGCCGAACCAAGTGGCGTTCTGGTTCCAGCTTGAGCGGGCGAACAACGCCCCCAGAGCACGGCTGTGGAAGTACAGCGGAGCGTGGTGGTAGCTGAGACCCGGCCGGTAGGGGTTGGCCCAGAGGAACTCGTAGACGGCGCCGCGCGGGTCCCGCATCAAATACTGGTCCTGCATCAGAAAGCCCTGGAGGAATTGCGACTGGTCGCTGCCGCCGTCGTAGGAGACCAGGCAGAGCCCGGCGGCGCGCGCAGCCAAGGCCTGTTCCGGGTCAGGCTTGGACGCGCCTTTGGAAGCCGGCAGAAACACGTCCCCCCGCGGCCCAGGGTAAGGAGCGGGATAGTAGGCCAGCAGCAGGGCCAGCGGCAAATCTTGAAACAGGTCCGCGGCCGGCTGCCGCAAGTCGATCTTTAAGTTGTCTTGGACTGCGTGCAGCATTTCGCAGGCGGCGAATAATTCGCTGCGGTTGCCAGAGACGAAGGACATGCGCAGAGCCGGGACTGCGGCGTTCTCCCACCACTGGCCGAGGATAGCCTGCAACTGACTCGACGTGAGTTTAGGCCGCCTCTCGGCCAACGCGATCGCCGCCAGCAGGCGGCCCCGCACGGCCGGCATCGAGCGATCCTCTTCGGCCGCCTCTAGTTCCCGCTCCAACGTCAGGGCCAAGGCCTGGATCTGCTCTTCGGGCGCCAACTCATGGCACCAGTCCAGCACCAGCGCCTTCTGCCGCAGGTCCGGCGGCGCCTCCAGCGCCCAGCGCACGGCTTCCAGACAAGGCGCGGCTTGGCCTGTGACGCGCGCGTATAGGGCTTTCGCCAGCCCAGGTTCAGGCAACTCCGAAGCGTTCTTCACCACCGATTCGAATTGGAGCCAGCGCATCGACTGGCGGTCCCGCTCTTTCTGCAACAGCGCGAGCTTGCGCGGCGGAAGCATGAGGCGGGGATGCGGCTCGTAGATTCTGTAGTCCTGAGCGGGGCTCCGGGCGCAGAGCAGCATGAGCCAGAACGCCAGCAATAATCCAATCCAAGAGAACCGGGGCATCTGGTCCGATTGTGTCACAGTGACACAGCCGGTGCAGGAAACAACCCAGTCCGGAGCCGCCGAATTGCTCCTGGCTCACTGATAACAAAAGACTTAACGGCCAGCGGGGACTGGCGTGTCACTTGCTGGATTGAGGGTGAATTGATGGAGTAGCTCTTTGAACCTGCCCTCTGCTGCAACTGGCAGACAGGCAAGACGGGTGGCCAGAATAAAATGGTGCTCGCGGGAGTCGGTGCATCGGTTTTATTCCGCCCGCCGGGTCTTCTGCGGGTTGCAACAGAGGGACTTTTTTTGGCACTCATACCGGCATCTTAAGCCGCACTCCGGGATTGCCGGTTTCAGCGTCGATCTGGCGTTCGTGGCGGAGGAAATCAGGACGCGGGCCTCCCCAGGGATGGAGATCAAGCGGGTGAGAAGTTTTCCAGATGCGCTGACGCCCAATCCCAGCCCAGCAGGGCGAGCCGCACCGGGAGCGGGGATTCTAAGCCCTCGTGGTTCTTCCGGTGCGGTTTTCCTTTTATTCCCGCGCCGCAGCCGGGACGTTACGGATTAAGCTCAAGTCTCCGCTCTTGGCCGCCCAGAGCACCGGCGCCATATACTCGTCAACCATCTCCGCCGTCAAAGGCACCGGCATGTTCTCCAGCTTCATCTTGAGCTGAGGATCTTTGGCGGCGCTCAACGCCCTCTGGATGTGGGCATCCGTGAACCCGGGCGTTTCCCCTAGCGTGGGCGGCACCCCACAGGAGCGGATGAAGTCCATGAGGGCCTGCGCCACGGCTTCGGCCAACGCACGGCCCTCCAGCCTCAATACGTCGGCCCCGGCCCGGCCGCTGCCCACCAACAGCTCAGCCAGCATACGTAACGGCCTTTGAATCGCCGGGGCGAAAAAAACCGTGTAGTAAGGGTTCATCAAACCGCAGGCCCGGCCGTGGCTGAGGATGTCCACCAGGCTGAAACTCGTTAAGTGGGCCCCGCTTGTGCCGCCCATCATGATGGCGTATCCCCCCAGGTCTGTCGCCAGCCCCAGCGCCTCCCGGGCTTCCAGGTCGGAGGGGTGAGCCAAAGCCTTGGGCAGGTAATCCAGCACAAGTCCGATGCCCTCGCGCGCCACCTCCTCAACGCGCTCGTAGTTGTCGCGTCCAACGGCGTTGTAGAGCACCTCCAGACAATGCGAGATGCCGTCCAGTCCGCCATCCACAGTCAGGAACGCCGGCGCGGTGGCGGTGACCGAGTAGTCGAACAGCGCCCGGGGAGGGATGACGGCGTCATCCACGATGAGCTTCTTCTGTCCGGCCAGCACGTCGGTGATGTTTGAGTACTTGGTCAAGTGCGCGCTCGAAGAGGCTGCGGTCTGAATCGCCAGATGCGGCGTGAGCGTCCGCCCGGTGGGTGCCAGCGCCTTGGAGACCAGCCCTGTGCCGAAATAACCGTCCAAGTCTCCGCCGAGATTCCACAGCACAATGGCGGCTTTGACGGCATCGATCGTGCTGCCCCCGCCAAAGCTGACGACAACCTCGGGCCGCATCTCCGCCAGCGCCGCCGCGATCCGGAACACGTCCTCGCGCGGAGCGTTGGGAGCAGCGCCGCTGAGCTCACCAAGGACGGCGACCTGGTGTTGCTTCAACGAGTTTCGGATCGTCTCCCCGTGGGCGCCGAGCGCCACCGAAGAGTCGCAGATGAGAGCGGCGGTGCGGCCAAGCTGGGCGGCCGGCTCTCCGGCGCGGCCGAGAACGCCGAGACCGTGGACATAACGGTCTCCTTTGAACTCACAAATCAAACGTCTGGCGTGGTCGAAACGGCTCATCTGAGAGGCGCCTCCCTATCTCCCTAGAAGGCAAGAGTACCAGAGCGCGGCTCTTCGTTGGGATTGGGCAGGTAGAGGGTCTTGCAGCGTTCGCAGCGGTAGATCTCGGCGTCTCTGCCGTACTTCTGGCGGATCTCCTCGCCAAAGAAATACCACCGCTTCAGGTGCCCGGCACAGATCTTCCCCTTGCCGTCCTTTTCGTTGCAGGCGCGCTGGCGCAAGATCCTCTGCTTGACCTTGGTGCCGTCGCTCAGCGTCTCAACGAGGTTTGGATCCGCCGCGGGAACTTCCGGCGCACTGGAGACTGTTTCCGCCATGGGAGTTCAGAACAGAGAGTATAGCAAGGCGCCAGCCCGCCGTGAACCAAGCCCCGGACGCCGCTTTCCTATCCAGGCACATGGTGACCCACCCCGGCTGCGGGTGTTTGCTGCTGGGGTCTGGGAGAAGCTGCGGGAGCAGGCCCATGCCGGCGGGGTGGGGGTGTGGGCGAAGCCGAAGCGGAG
>Ga0073932_1000571_pt1 | contig 89350 bp, 63 predicted proteins | sample DewCreD2012metaG_FD_76967 | JGI IMG/M metagenome (GOLD analysis project Ga0073932, IMG submission 76967) | Hot spring sediment bacterial and archeal communities from British Columbia, Canada, to study Microbial Dark Matter (Phase II) - Dewar... ...
GCGACGCCGGCCACCGCCGTCTCGGGCCGCTCGTCGCGGAAGATCACGCCCGTGAAACGGCCCTGGACCCGATCGATGTCCGCATGGTCGCCGTCCGCCGTGCGGGCATACATCGAGGTGAACTCGATCCGCCCGGTCCCCCGGCCGAAGTCGGGAAAGACATCGACGCACGCCGCGTTGAGATAGAGCGCCATGCGGGCGACGAGATCGGGGCCGCTGACCGGAATCGGGGGGAACTCGGAATAGACCGGCACCTCGACGGGGACACCCGCGCGCAGCGCTTCCACCAGGTCGTGGCGGTTGCGTACGTGGATCACCAGACCGTCCGCCCGATCGATGGAGGCCCCGCTGCTCTGCAGGCGGATATCGATCGAATCGCCGACCGCATCGCCGAACAGATAGCGCACCGGAAGCTCGTAGGCGGACCCGCCGCCGTCATCCCCGGTCGCGGAGTAGCCGCAGGCCGGCAGGAAGATCTCGCCGCGCACCCACCCCTCGCCGGACCCGACGGAACACCCCGCGAGCAGGACGACCCCGAGCGTCCGGAGCGCCGCCCGCATCACAAGAGCCTCACCGGGGCGTCGAGGCCCCGCTGGATTGCCCGGGCCGCCGAATCGTCCCGCAACGCCACTTCGATCAGCCCCAGCGAACCGACGTACCAGCCAAGCTCCCCCGGGTCCAACTCGGCATAGCATCGGACGTGGCGCGCGACCCGGACGCCGCCCACGTCCACGACCACGTCGCCCCCCAGCGGACGCAGGGTGGTGACCAGGTTCCCGAAGCGGTCGACCTGCAACACCCGCCCCTCCCGCGCCCCCATCGGCTCGACGTGCCGCGGCAGCCGCAACGGTTCCGCGACCGGCGGCCCGACCGCCAGCGGGTCGGCCCCGCCCGCGATCCGCCCCGCCACCGGCCCCAGGATGTCCCGGCCGTGGAACGTGGCACTCGCCGACGGGAACGCCACCGCGTCGATCTCGTGCGTCTCGAACGCGCGCGCCAGATCGAGCACGTACGAGAACAGCCCGTTGTCCGGACCGACGTACACCTGCTGCATCCCGTGATCGGCGATCACCAGCAGCCGCCGGTCCGAACCGACGCCGGGGTCGACCACGCCGAGGTGCACGGTGCCGGGAGGAAAGCAGGGAGCGGCGCACCGCAACGCGAACGCCCCGTCGCGCACCGACCGCGGCGGCACGTCGTGGGTGATGTCGACCACCCGCAGGCCGGGCGCCGCCCCCAGTACCGCACCCCGCAGCGCGCCGGCGAAACCATCGACCGTGCCGAAGTCCGTCGTCAGCGTCACGATCCCGTTCCGCACCACCACCAACCCACCTCCCGCCGGCCCCGGCCGGTGAAGTCTCATCATAGCGCGGCGACCGGAGGAACCGGAAGACAGTCCCGAAGGCCGACGCCGGACGAGGGAACGGCCGCCGGCCTTACCGGCCAGGACGGTGTTCAGGCCGGGCCCGAGAAACAGGAGCAACGGGGTCGGGGCAGAAGCGACCCGCCGTGGCCGCCGCGTCTCCCTCCACCCGCCGGGGCGAGGAACCACCCCGCGAACCGGTTCGGCTCACCGGAGGACCGGTCGTACGAGCCGACCGACTAGAGGCCCAGGCCGACCTTCCAGAGGAACAGCGAGAACAGCAGCCAGTAGATGCCGGCGATGATGGCGATGATGCCGAGAATCGACTGCCACGGGGCCAGCTTCTTCATCACCGCCTCGGCCTTCTGGCCGGCCGCCGGGTTCTTCTTCGCCGCGAAGGCGTTGATCATGCCGAACCCGAGCAGGAAGCCCACCAGCAGTTCGCACAGGTAGCCGACGATCGCGAAGACGCCGAACAGCTTCCAGAAGATCGGGAGCGAGAAAATCGTACCGAACGTCCCGAGGTGCAGCAGAAAGTTGACGACCAGATCGTAGATGCCCCACAGGAACATGACGACGCCGATCGTTCCCTGGTACGGCGCCACCTTCATCAGCAGATCGCGCGCGTTCGGCTTCTTCGCGATGATCAGGGAGGACGACGCGAGCGCACCGCCGACGATCAGGATCAACGAGGTCACCCAGAAATACCAGCTAATCATTCCTACGACTCCTCCTTCCTCTCTGCCTGTCTCGATCGGATTCGCCGCCCCCCTTGGGCTGCGAGATGAGGCATCGTCTTCCGAATCGCATCGCACAGTCAAGACAGAAGTGGAAGGCCAGGTTCGCCGGCACGCGGCGAAGGCGAACCTGCAACCAAGGCGCGGGTCCAGGAACTCTACTGAACGCCGGTGAAGCACTCCGGATGCACGGCGCCATTCAATGCAGGGGCAGAGGCGGAGCCGGAGCGGCCGCGAAAGACCCTGCCGCTGTGCGGCATTGCCGCCCGCTCTTCATGCGGCGTCCCAGACCCGGACACGAGTCTTCGAGCGCCGGTTGAAGAACGAGTCGCCGATGCCGGGCTACGAGGAATTCCGATGCGTTGAAATCGAATCTCTTCCGCGCCGCTTCACGGCGCCCCGGCCCGGCCTCCGTCGGAGGCCAGACGCACCAGGCCGCCCACGAACCGGACGTCGGGTTCGGCGCGGGGGTCGAACGCCCCCAGTTCGTCGCCGAGTCGGTCGAGCACCCCCTCGAGATACGCTTCCAGACCGGCGCGGGCGGCCGAGCCGGCGTCGACGGCGCCCGCCGGAAGACGCGCCAGCAGCGCGTCGACCGCCTCGTCCCGCACCGACGCCCGAAGACGCCCGTCGGCGATCGCGCGCCGCACGAACTCGGCGAGGTCCCGGCCGGAGACGGGCGCGAAGCGAAGGCTGCCCCGGACGACCCCCTGGACGACGGCCGTGCGCAGGATGTCGCCCGCCGTGATCTCGGCCCAGGAGGACGGCAGCAACCCCGCCAGGTCGAGTTCCCGGGTGAAGCGTTCCGGAAGTCCGAGGCCGTCGACGAGCAGGCGTCCGAGGGCGTCGATCGTGTCCAGCGCCCGACGGGAAGCGTCCAGTTCGGCCAGCGACGCGTACGGCTCGTACCGCGGGCGCCCCTCCTCGTCGAGGCCGGCGAAGCGCTGCGGGCGGGGATGACGGCACGCCTCGAGCTCGCGCCGCAGTCCGGGATCGAGCAGTCCGAGCGCGTCGGGGACGCAGGCCAGCCACCCCTCGCGCCGCAGGGCGGCGACCCGGCGCGGCAGTTCGGCCAGCAGCGTCTGGCCCGTCCGGAACAGTTCCACCGCCGTCCGCACGAGCAACAGGGCGGCGCCCACGGCGGCGTCCCCGCGCGAGAGGTGCTCGAGCGCCAGGGCGACGGTGCGTCCGGCGCGGCGCAGCGCGAGCTCGCGATGTTCGGGTCGGCCCGGGTCGAGCCGTTCGGCCGACAGCACCAGCTTGGACAACCGTTCGAGGGCATCGCGGAAGGCGAGGCGCTCCCGCGCGTCGAGCCGGTCGGCGCATCGCGCGAGAAACCCGGCGTTCGCGGGAAGCTCCGGCGGCGCCAGGATCAGCGCCTCGCCGTCGGGCGCGGGATCCGCGGGACGTCGCGTCTCCACGACGGTCACGGGAACGAGCCGCTCGGGCTCCACCGGCAGGAAAACCTCGGCGGCCTGCGCCGGCGGCGGGAAACCGTGCTCGATCAGCCGCCGCTCCCGCATCCCGTACGCCTCGTGCTCGACTTCCGACTCCAGGACCCAGACCAACGTCTGGCAGAGCCAGAGGTACAGCTCCTGGTGTTCCTCGAACAGCAGCGTCAGGACCCAGCGCAGGAACCCTTCGTGCCGCGGGGCGCGCGGCCAGATCGTGAACAGCCCGTCGAGCGAGAACGGGGGACCGAGCTCCAGCTCGTCGAGCTTGCCCGGGCGGGGCACGTCGTCGGCGGTCACGACGGCGAGGCGGGAGAACAGAATCTGGACCGAGGCGTCGTCGGCGCCGCGCAGCCAACGCAGGACGACGCGATCCCCGGCGGCGCGCAGCACCTCCAGGGTTTCCAGGCTGCGGTCGAGGTCCAGTTCGTCGCCGGCCCAGGAGGTGACGTCGTGCAGATGGACGAGCTGCTCGTCGGCGGCGTGGACCAGCAGGACGTCGCCGTCCGCCAGACCGACCTCGAGCAGCGTGGAGGCGAAGGTGTCCGGCGGAATGGCCGGCACCAGCAGCGCCGCGTCGGGCTGCTCGACGAGCGCGTCGAGCCGTTCGCGGGGGGAGCGGGACAGGATCGCCTCGAGCCGCGCGCGCCGCGCCGGCTCGAGCGCCGCGGCGGGGGAGTCGTCGAGCCGCAGCGGGGGGCGGCGCGGGGTGGGAGCCACGGCCAACCGACGACCGCCGACCTCGGCTTCGGCGGCGACCGCCGACTCGCGGCACGCCTCCCCCGGGACCGGCGGCGCGGGGGACCGACCGCGGGTCGCGGACCGCGACGGCCGCCGGCGCACGGGACCGCCCCGCGAACGGGCGGGAGAACGACGCGGGCGACGTCCCTCGCCGGCCATCCGGAACCTCCGTGTCGCGCGGCCGCCCGCCGGGTCAGTGGTTGCGGCGCTCGTCCTCGTCGGGGTCGGGGCCGCCCGCCGGGTCGCCGGCGGCGGCCGGAAACTCGGTCTCCTCCTCGTCGAACGGCTCGGCCACGGCGTCCGCCTCGGCCCCCCGTTCTCGACGCGGCGGATCGCCGGCCACCTCGAGCGCGTAGTGCGCCAGGTCGCCGATGCCGTCGAGGATCCAGTGCAGGTCCGAGTCGCCCTGGTGGCGTTCGAGCGTGACGTCGGCGATGCATTCGATCTGGCTCAGCGCCCGCAGGGCGGTGTCGAGTCGTTTCTGGAGTTGGCGGCGTGACGTCATTCGAACCTCTGTTCCCCCTTCCCGGGAACCGGGATTGTAGCCGATCCGTCCGGACCGGATCAACGCCCGTCACGCACGGTCCGTGCGCGGGACCCGCCGCCGCGTTCCGCGGAACACCGGACGCGGTCGCCGCGCCGCTCAACCGCCGGCGGCCCGGGCGGCGCCGGCGCGGAGGCGTGCCAGGACGCGATCGCGACCCAGCACGGCCAGGACCACATCGATCGGCGGGGAGACCGCGGTGCCGAGCAGGGCGACGCGGGCCGGCTGGGCCACCTTGCCGAGCTTGATTCCCCGTTCGGCGGCCAGCCCGTCCAGCACATCCAACACCGCGGAACGGTCGAACGACGGCAGGGCCTCGAGCCGATCGGCCAGGGTCCGCAACACGTCGGCCGCCTCTCCCTGCAGATGCTTGCGCACGGCCGCCTCGTCCCAGGCCACCTCCTCGGCCAGCAGCGGCCTGGCTCCCTCGGCCATCTCGACCAACGTCCGGGAACGTTCGCGCAGGCCGTCGACCAGCAGCCCGAGCCGCGGATCGGCCGGGTCCAGGACGACGCCGTCGCGGCGGGCGAGCGTCTCGCGCAGCAGATCCGACAGCCGCTCGCGGGAAGCCAGCTTGATGTGCTCGGCGTTGTACTTGTTGCGCAGCTTCTCGAAGTCGAACACCGCCGGGGCGTTGCTGACCGCGTCCAGGTCGAACAGCTCGATCAGCCGCGGCAGCGGAAACACCTCCTCGTCGCCGTGCGACCAGCCGCAACGGACCAGCGCGTTGACCAGCGCCTCGGGCAGGTAGCCCTCGTCGCGATACTGCAGCACCGAAACCGCGCCGTGGCGCTTGGAGAGCTTGGTGCGGTCGGGCCCGAGAATCAGCGACTGGTGGGCGAAGGCCGGGGGCTCCCAGCCGAAGGCGCGGTAGATCTGGAGCTGCCGGAAGGTGTTGGACAGGTGGTCGGCGCCGCGGAGCACGAGCGTGATCTCCATCTCGTGGTCATCGACCACCACGGTGAAGTTGTAGGTCGGCGTACCGTCGGCGCGGAGCAGCACGAGGTCGTCGAGCTCCTCGTTCGGCGTCACGACCCGGCCCTGGATGCGGTCCTCGAGGACCGTCTCGCCGGTGTCGGGCATGCGGAACCGGATCACCGGCTCGACGCCCGCCCGCGGCTCCCGGCGCTCGCGGCACCGGCCGTCGTACTTGGGATTGCGCTTCTCCGCCAGCGCCTGCTGCCGGCGCTGCTCCAGTTCTTCGGGGGTGCAATAGCACCGGTACGCCGCTCCGCGCGCCACCAGTTCTTCCGCCCGGCGCCGGTACAGGTCGAACCGCTCGCTCTGCAGGAACGGCCCCTCGTCCCAGTCCAGTCCGAGCCAGCGCATCGCCTCGTAGATCACCTGCACCGCCGCCTGCGTCGAGCGCTCGCGGTCCGTGTCCTCGATGCGCAGCACGAACTTTCCGCCGTGATGGCGCGCGTAGAGCCAGTTGTAGATCGCCGTCCGGGCGTTCCCCAGGTGCATGTAGCGGGTGGGGGACGGCGCAAAACGGACACGAACCTCGGGCGGGGTGGGCTGGGTCATCGGGCCTTCCTTCCACGGGGCGGACGGTCGGGCCGTCCGACGGACGGTCGTACGCTCAGTAGCAGACGCAGGCGCCCGAGGCGTCGCAGTAGCCGAACGTGTGGCCCGCGGCCCGGCAGGCATCGTAGCAGGCGGTCAGTTCGCAACTCCCGCCGATGTCCAGCACGGCGTCGTGGGCGGAGGCATCCCATCCTTCGGGCAGCTCGAACCCGTCCGGCAGGATGATCCCTTCCGGCAGGCCGAAGTCCGGCAGGCCGAAGTCCAGACCGAAGTCCGGCAGCACACCGTCCAGCGGCACGTCGGGGCGGGGCGTGTCCGCCGGTCCGCCGTCGCTCGGCTCGCCCGAGCATTCGCACCGGTCGCCCACGCAGTTGCCTTCGCCGTACCCCGACAGCATGCAGCTGATCGAGCACATCGTCGGGTCGCAGCCGGCGGAACCGTCGCCCGTCGTGCCCTCGCCGCCGCCTCCTTCGTCGCGCCCCCCGTCCTCCCGACCGCCTTCGCGGCCGTCGCCTCCCTCGACCGGGGCACCGTCCTCCGCCGGCCCGTCCATCCCGCCCTCGTCGGACGGAACGTCGGGCGGCGTGTCCGGGCGGACGTCCGGGACGAACGTGTCGCCCGTGTCGCCGAGTTCCCCGGCGCCGTCGCCGCCGCCGTCGTTCGAGGAGGAGTCGCCGCAACCAACGAGCACCAGAAGCAGCACGCCCGCTGCCGCCACACCCGGACCTCCGAAGTTCGAGCGCATGCCCACCCTCCGTGGACGACCCGTTACGCCTCGGTGTCCGCCGGCGGGCCGTCCGGATGCCGGCAATCTGCCATGTCCACGGATTCCGCGCAAGCCCGTCGCCCGCCCCGGAATCGCGGCGCAGGCGGTCCCCTGCCGGTCGAACGACCGCCGCGGCGGAATTCGGGATCGTCCCCTTCGGGATCGCCCCCGGGATCGGAGCCATCCGCGCTGTTGTGCTTCCGGACGCGGCGATGCACGAGCTGTGGTGTGACACGCAGGGAAACGCCACAACGGGCTGATGACGGACCGGCCGAACGTGAGACATCGCGGATCGCTCGGGATCGTCCTCCCTGTTGACCTTCCCCCCGCGTTGGAAGGATAGTTTCTGCCGGACGACAGGTCGGGGGGGGATGGGTGAGACACTCGGCACGCATGAGCGCCGCATTCCCGGTTCGCAAGTTCGCCTCGCTGCGGGCCACGGTTCCGTGGGCGATGGTGCTGGCCCTGGCGTTGACGATCGTGGGGGCGGTCGAACTGCTCTTTCCGCCGTTGCATCTGGTGGCCGGCGAGCCCGCGCCGATCCAGGCGCGCCGCGCGCCCCGGATCGTTCCGCCGCCGCTCGCCGAGCGCATCGAGGACCGTTCGGACCTGGACGCCTGGCGCGGCGAGCCGGTCCACCCGGCGGCGCACGCCGACCTGCTGGCGCGGCAGGCCGACCGGCTCGAACGGCTGCCCGGATGGCTGGCGGGGAACTTCGTGCTGTTTGCGGCGGCGCTGATCGCGCTGTCCTGGTACCTGCGGCGCTTCGGTCGCGGCCTCGTGCGCTACGTCCGCACCCACTTCGTGGTCTTCGCGGTCCTGTTCCTGTGGCTGGGGCTGTTCAAGGTCTTCCTCCTGTTCACGCCGGCCTCGCCCTACTGGTTCCCGCTGGCGGCGCCGAGCCTGATCTTCGGGCACCACTTGGGCCGTCGGGCCGGCATCACGCTCACGCTGTTCGTCGCGCTCTGCGCCGCGTCGTTCCTCGAGTTCGACGTGGCCCTGATGACGGTCGTGGTGTTCCAGGGGCTGCTCGTGGGGGCATTGGTGGAGGCACGCAAGCGCCGCCGCGTGAGTCGACTCGCCACGGTCGGCGCGCTCGCGGGCCTGCTCTCGGCGCTCGTGATGGGCGCCGCGATGTTCGCCGGGGCCCGGGCCGAGCTGGCCGAGTCGTACCTCTACGTCTGGAACGCCAATCCGCTCGCCGGTGCCGTCGGCGGCGGCGTCCTCTCCGGACTGCTCGCCTGGTGGTTCGCCGTCCCGATCGGCATGGTGCTCGGCGTTCCCTCCCGCGGCACGCTGATTGACCTCCAAGACGTGGAGCATCCGCTGCTCCGCCACATCCGCGAGCGGGCCCCGGGCTCGTGGGAGCACAGCCGTGCGATGGCCAACCTGGCGGAGGCTGCCGCGGCCCACATCGGCGCGGACGGACTGCTGGTCCGTGTCGGCGCCTACTACCACGACTTCGGCAAGACGATTCACCCCGAGTTCTTCATCGAGAACATCCTGTCCGAGCCGGGCAAGGAGCAGCCCAACCCGCACAAGAACCTCGACCCGAAGGACTCGGCCGACCGCATCATCGAGCACGTGGCGGGGGGCGTCGTCCGCCTGCGGCAGCAGAAACTGCCGGAGGCGGTCGTGGAGTTCGCGTACACGCACCACGGCACGAGCGTGATCGAGTTCTTCTGGGGCAAGTGCCAGGAGGCCGGCAACCCGCACGGCTACGCGCGCGAGGACTTCACCTACCCCGGGCTGCGGCCCCAGACCCGGGAGACCGGCATCCTGATGATCGTCGACGCCGTCGAGGCGGCGTCGCGCACCGTGCAGCCGCCGACGCGCGAGAAGTTCCGCAACGTCGTGGAGCACATCGTCCTCTCCAAGCTCACGCAGGGACAGCTCGACGACTCCGATCTCTCCCTGGAGGACCTCCACAAGGTGGTCGAGAACCTGGTCGACTCGCTGGTCCACGGGCGCCACGAGCGGGTCAAGTACCCGTGGCAGAAGAGCGAGCCGAGTGCTCCGCCGCCGGCGCCCCAGGCCGCGGTCGCCCCGGCCGCGACGGCGGAGCCGGCCCGGCCCGCGCGACCGGCGGAACCGATCGCCCCGCCCCGGCCGGCGGCGCCCGCCCCGGTCGCGGCGCCGGCCGGACCGCAGCCGGTCCCGACGGCGTCCGACACGCCGACCCAACCCGCGCTCCCTTCCGTGCTCTCGGCGGCGAAGCCGCCGCCCGCGCCTGCACCGGTCGGACCGGGCGCGAAGCCTCCTCCCGAGCCGCCCGACGCCGCGGGCGGGATCTAGGCCACCGACCGCCTCGGCCGGCGCTTCAGCCGCCCGACCCCGCTCCCCGCTCGCAGGGCGCGGGACCCTTGCGCACGTGGACCGTGATGCCGAACGGCTCGTCGCCCTGCGCCGGCCACAGCGGCCGGAACTGCGACTCGAGGAGCTTGCCGAGCGGCTGATCCGGCTTGGCCCACGAATTGCGGCCGACGACGAAGAAGCGCACCCCGTCGGCCTGGATCTCGTCCACCGTGGCCTGCGGGTCGATGAACCCGAGGGAGAACCGCTGCTGGTTGGTGTCGTAGACCCGCGCGGCGATGCGCAGGCCGGTGAGGTTGGCGAGCATCGGCGCGGTGCCGCTGTCGCCGAAGATCGTGTCGCCCGGACACGCGGCGCGGTCGATCGCGCGCGCCGCCTCGAGATACCGCAGCTCCTGCCGGGCGCCCCGGCTCTCGTGCCACAACGTGTTCTCGATCGACCCGTAGCTGCGCCCGCTCGGGATCGTGTCGCCGCCCCAGAACAACGAACGCAGCGCGCCGTTCACCCATGCCGGCACCCAGGGGGCCGGCGAGTCCTGCCAGGCGTAGCGGCAGACGCACCCCTTGGCGCCCTCACAGGAGCCGGACGCGTAGCCGTCGTTCGTGCAGCGGAACGAGCAACCCTGCGGGTCGCACTGCGCTTCCTTCTCCGGCGACTCTTCGGCCCAGATCTTGTACTTCTCTCCGAGCTTCAGGTCGTAGCGGTAGCCCAGGCCGCCGAGCGCGACGATGAGGCCGGCGAACAGCACGGGAGCCCACGCCGCCCCGCGCGCCCGCTCGCGGACCAGCCCGGGAACCGCGCGCAGGCCGAACCAGACGGGCACGGCGAGCATCGCGGTCGCCACGGCCGCCCCGACGAAGACCACCGCGTAGTAGTAGCGCCAGACGACGGCGAGGCCGGCCAGCATCATCCAGTGGGCCGCGACCCACAGCGAGCCGACCAGCGCCAGGGCCGCCCACGGGGCCTGCGACAGCGCCTCGGACAGTTTCCGGCGCGCCCGTTCGAACCCGGCCAGCCGCCCTTTCGGCTCCGGGGGCGCGCCGGCGCCGGGGGCGTCGTCCCGCGGAACGCGCAGCGCCGCCGCCAAGGTCCGCAGCCATCCCGGAGGGCGTCCCGACCCCGCGGCCGGGCCGCCGGACTTTCCCCCGCGCGCGCGGCGTCCCGCGGCTCCGGAGAACGGCGCGGGCCGGGCGGACGGCCCCCGCGCGTCGCCGGTCAGCAGCAGCGCGAGGAATCCGACGAACCCGGCGAGGATCGCGCCGAGGAACAGCGGCCAGTTGTGGAACAGCTCGGCGCCCTTCGTCTTGTCGAAGGTCGGCCAGCCGCTCCCCATCTCCGGTCCCTTGGCTCGATGGTACCAGACGACCTGTTCGAGGAAGCGGCCCCGGCTGACGAGTTCGAAGACGACGACCAGGCCGAGGCCGACGAGGAGGAACAGGCCGAGCGCCCGGAGGAACGGCCGCGGGCGCAGCACGGCGAAACAGATCAGGATGCCCAGCGCGGCGGGCAGGAAGTACAGACCGGTCATCCCGGCGAGGGCGAGCAGCGCGCCGCCGGTCCGGGGACGTTCCGCCGCAAGCCGCTCCGCGCCCCACAGCAGGAACATCAGGCCGATGTTGACGCCGGTCAGGTGGGAGCTCGACTGCACGACGGTGCGGCCGAAGACGAACAACACCAGCGCCAGGACGGCGGCCCCGCCGGGCGCGAAGCGCCGCACGAGGCGCCACAGCGCGAGGCCGGCGGCCAGGCAGGCCAGCGGCGCGATCCAGAAGGCCAGTCCGTAGGAGAAGCCGAAGACCCGGAACAGCAACGCCGGCACGAGGAGGTGCACCGGCGGGTGGGCGAAGAAGAAGTCGCGGTAGGGGATCGCCCCGCGCGCCACGTCCTGCGCCATCGCGAAGTAGATGTGCTCGTCCCCGGCGCGCAGCCACATCGCGTAGGTCTTGAACACGACGTAGAACAGCGAGACGAGCGCCACCGCGCCCCACTCGGAAGCCGCCCATGGATCGATCCGCCGCCACCACGGGGTCTCGGCGCCGGGAGCGAGGGGTCGGAGCAGGGTCCTCATGAGTCCCCGCTTCTAGCACGGAACGTCCCGCGCGCGAACACCCCGCGTCCGGCGGCGGGCGCGCGTCACCCTCTGGCGACGCGCCGGTTCGTTGCGACGAGCCGGGCCGGCGGGTGCGGTCCGCCGGCGCGGGATTTGACCTCGGGTCGAGCCGGGCCGTAACGTCCGCGCGTGCTCCGTCTCCTCGACCGGCCGGGTCGTCGGTTCCCGGCGCGATCGCCGCGCGCCGGTCGTCTGGCCTTGCTGATCCTCCTGTTCGCCGGCTGCAACCGCGGCCCGGTGCGGATTCCGCCCGGCGACGGGGCTCTCGACGCCGGCATCCGCCCGACCCCCGACTCGGCGGACGGCGAACGCCGCGCCGACCCGCAGCCCGACGGTCCCTGCGACCCGCTCGCGCTGCTCGCGCGCATCCCGACCGAAGTCCCGGGCTGGGTCGCGGAGGAGGAACCGATCTACCCGTACGAGGCGATCGGCGGGTACTTCGTCGGCGGCGTGGGGCGGCTGTACCGGGACCCGAACGGCCACTGTGCGATCGTCGCGGCAGGCCGGCCGGCCGACGCGCTCGCGGCCGCCAGGGCGCTGGCCGAGGAGCGGCTCGCCGCCGGCCGCCGCCGCCGGGTGGCCACGCTGTCGCGGCCCGCGCCGGAGGCGAACCAGGTCACGACGTGGGCCTTCCCGCCGGACGGCACGGTGCTGTGGGTCCGCGCCTTCGGCACCACCGACCCGGCGACGCTCGAGCCGTTCCTCGCTGTGTTGTTTCCCGAGGCGGATGCCGAGGCGGGCGCGGGCGTTCCGGCGGCCGACCCGCGCGATGCCGGCGGGGCGGAATGCCCGCCGACCTCCCCGTTCGCGGACGTCTACGACCCCGGCGCGTTCTACTCGCCGCCGGGGGATTGCTGGCGCCCCTGAAGGTCGTCCGGCGGCTCCCGCTTGGAGCGGACGCGGGCGAGCCGCCGCGTCGCCGCGCCGCCGTCCTCGGCGCCGCAGGCCGCCGCGGCGAGCGCGTGGCGCTCCGCGAGTTCCAGGTCCCGGGTGCGGTGTTCGTGGTGCTTGGCCAGGCCGAGGTGTGCCGGGCCGTGGTCCGGGAGCCGCTCGAGAATCCGCCGCCAGCACGCCGCCGACTCCTCGTGGCGACCGCAGCGCCGGTGCACTCGCGCGAGCCAGGTCCAGGCGTCGGCCCACGGCGCTCCGCCCGGCTCCGCGCGCGCCGCCGCGCGCTCCAGGACGCTCCGCGCCCGCTCGAGGTCCCCCGCCTGGTAGTGGAGTTCGCCCAGCGCCAGATCGACCGTCGCGTCGAGCCCCTGTTCGGCCGCCGAGGTCGCGGCGACACGCGCCTGCAGGCCGAGCAGCGCGGCGAGCGCCACGACGTCCCAGCGGTTGTGCCGGATCACGCCGGCCAGTCGCGACGTGCGTCCGGCGAACAGGAACTCCTGGTAGATGCCCGGGATCTCCGCGCCCGGAATGTCGTCGCGGCGCTGGAACCCCAGCACGTGCCGCTCGATCGAGGACAGCGACCGATCCTCGAGGTGCCGGCGGTGGAGGCGCCGGGCGCCGGGGAGCAGGTCGAGCGACGTTTCGAGGGGCGGGAACGGCGTGCGATGCAGGACGAAGCGGTTCTGCAGCAGGGGCACGTCGAAGGCCCGCCCGTTGTACGTCACCGCGTGGTCGAAGGCCGCCAGCCGTTCGGCGAGCCGGTGCACCAGCGCCGGCTCGTCGCGCGGGTGGTCGAGGAACAGCTGTTCGACGCGAAGGTCGCCCCCGTCGAGCCAGGCCAGGCCGACGAGGAACGCAAGCGTGCCGGCGCCGCCCGCCAGTCCGGTCGTCTCGGTGTCGAGGAACACCAGGCGCTCCGGGTGCGCGGCGCGCCGCAGGCGGTACAGGAGGCCGAGCGCCGCCAGGCGCTCGGGACGCTCCGAGAACGCGCCGACCGGGAACCGCCCATGGCCGGCGTGGCGCGCGACGGTCTCGGAGATGACGCGCACCCGTCCGCGCGGCGTCTCGACGAGGCGCCCGGGCAGGACCTCCGGCGCCGCCCGGCACCGCTCGGCCGCCCCCGCCGCGCTCGCGGACGGCGGGCCGTCCTTCCAGCGGCGGTCGAGGGAGGCGATGCGACGGCGGAGCCGCTCGATCACCTCCTCGCGCGGTTCGCCGCCGCGGTCGAGCGGCGCGGCGACGGACGGCGGGACGGAGCCGGGCGGATGACAGGGCACGGGCGGAGAGGACGGGGAGTCCCCGGCGGGCATCCCGGGCGGCGGGGCGCCCGGCGAGGCGTCGCCGATTCCCGGCTCGTCGCCGAATCGTCGTCGCAGCCTGCGGAGGATACTGGTCACGGGGTCAGTATATCGCTTTCGCGTGCCGCAGCGCACGAGCACCGGAGGCATGGGAAGAACGCGCTTCCCGGCCCGCCGCGACCCTGATAGATTCGCGTCATGAGCGGACGAGCTGCCGGAACCGCTCCGCCGCGCATCGCCTGGCGCGTCCTGGACACGCCGATCGGGCCGGTGGGACTGGCCTGGACGCGGCGGGGCTTGCGGCGCGTGCAGCTTCCGTCGGCGACGGCGGCGGCGACGCGCCGCCGGCTGCTGCAGGGTTGCGCGGCACCCGTCCGGCCGGCGCGTCAGGGTCCGTCCTGGGTCGAGGCGTTCGTCGCGCGGCTCCGCCGGCATCTCGCGGGACAGCCGCAGGACTTCCGCGACGTGCCGCTCGACCTGCCGGACGGGACGGACTTCGAGCGCGGGGTGTGGCGGGCGGCGCGGCGGCTGCGCCCGGGGCGGACGACGAGCTACGGGGCGTTGGCGCGGGCGGTCGGCCGGCCGGGGGCGGCGCGGGCGGTCGGTCGGGCGTTGGGCCGGAATCCGGCGCCGCTGGTCGTGCCCTGCCATCGCGTGGTGGGGGCGAACGGAGGGCTGTGCGGATTCTCGGCTTGCGGCGGCACGGCGCTCAAGCGGAGGCTCCTGGCGCTGGAAGGGGCTGAATTTACGGGCGGTTCGCGGGCTATTGACGCTGCCCCGGGACCGGTGCTAGAGACAGTACCCGCCGGGTCCTGCGGGACGCCGGGCCGGGCGGGTCCGGTACGGATCGGCTTGCGGTCGACTTCCCGGGAGGGCCGGGGAACGCCGCGACGGGGGGCGGCGAGAGTGGGCGGATGATCTTCGACTGGCTGTACGGGTTGTTCTCGAACGACCTGGCCATCGACCTCGGAACCGCCACGACCCTGATCTACGTCAAGGGGAAGGGGATCGTGTCGTGCGAGCCGTCGGTGGTGGCGGTGCAGTCGGACGGCCGCGGGCAGCGGCGCGTGGTGGCGGTGGGCAAGGAGGCGAAGGAGATGCTGGGGCGCACGCCGGGGCACATCTCGGCGGTGCGTCCGCTGCGCGACGGCGTGATCGCGGACTTCGAGATCACCGAGGCGATGCTGCGGTACTTCATCACGCGGGCGCACAACCGCAAGACGCTGGTTCGCCCGCGGATCATCATCTGCGTGCCGTTCGGCATCACCGACGTGGAGAAGCGCGCGGTGCGCGAGTCCGCGGAGAGCGCGGGGGCGCGGGAGGTGCACCTGATCGAGGAGCCGATGGCGGCGGCGATCGGCGCCGGCCTGCCGATCACGGAGGCCTCGGGCTCGATGGTCGTGGACATCGGCGGCGGGACGACCGAGGTGGCGGTGATCTCCCTGGCCGGGATCGTCTATTCGCAGTCGATCCGCGTGGGCGGCGACAAGATGGACGAGGCGATCATCCAGTACATGAAGCGGAAGTACAACCTGCTGGTGGGCGAGCAGTCGGCGGAGCGGATCAAGTGCACGATCGGCACCGCCTATCCCACCGAGGACGTGCTGACGATGGAGGTCAAGGGGCGCGACCTGGTGGCCGGCGTCCCGAAGACCCTGGTGGTGAACTCGGACGAGATCCGCGACGCGATGAGCGAGCCGATCGGCGGGATCGTCGAGGGCGTGCTGATCGCGCTCGAGCGTACGCCGCCGGAACTGTCGGCGGACATCGCGGACAAGGGCATCGTGCTCACCGGCGGCGGGGCCCTGCTGCGCAACATCGACGTCCTGTTGCGGGAGGAAACGGGACTGCCGGTGATGGTCTGCGACGACCCGGTCTCCGCGGTCGTGCTCGGGTCCGGCAAGGCGCTGGACCACATGGAGCTGCTGCGCGAGGTCGCCATTTCGTGAGTCGGCCGGCGGCTGACCGATGATCTGGCAGTTCCTCCGACGTTATCGTGCCCTGTTCCTGACGCTCGTGCTCCTGGCCGTCCCGTTCTTCTTCCTGCGGGCCAACCTCAAGTCGCCCGAGCAGCTCAACCCGGTCGATCGGTTCCTGCTCCGGCTGTCGGCTCCGATCCAGTACGTGTTCGCGGTGATCGGCGAGGGCATCGCCGACGTCTGGAACGACTACATCTACCTCGTCGAGACCAAGGAGGAGAACGAGCGCCTGCGCTTCGAGCTCGGTCGCGTCCGGCTCGAGAATCGCAAGCTCAAGGACGTGGCGGCGGAAAACGTCCGGCTGCGCGAGATGCTGCGACTGCGCGAGTCGAACCCGGGCGAGTTCGTCGCCGCCCGCGTGATCGGACGCTCGCTCTCCCCCTTCTTCCGCGTGATGCGGATCCGGATCGACCAGGCCGAGGGGCAAGTCCGGCCGATGATGCCGGTCGTCACCCACGAGGGGCTGGTGGGGTACGTCTCGAGCGTCGTCGGGCCGTACGCCGAGGTGACGCTGGTCGTCGATGCCGACGCGCGCGTGCCCGTGATCGTCGAGGAGACGCAGTCCAGCGGGGTGCTTTCCGGAACGGGGGAACTCGACCGCTACGCGGCCCGGATCGAACACCTGCGGCCGAACATCGACGACGTGCGGGTCGGCCACCACGTCCTGACGTCGGGTCGCGACGACGTCTATCCGCGCAACGTGCTGGTCGGCACCGTGGCGTCCATCACGCGGCGCGGCGCCCGGCAGCTCCAGCAGGTCGAGGTCGCGCCGGCCGTGGATTTCTCGCGTCTCGAGGTGGTCCTGGTCTACGTGCGCCGCCCGCCTCCGCCCGAGCCCGAGGCGCCGGAGGAGGCTGCGCCGGAGGAAGCGCCGTCGGCCGGCGGGCCCTTGGGCGCCGAACCGAGGATCGGCCCGGCGCTGGGCGGAGCGCCGGCGCCGGCCTCCGGCCCGGCGGACCGGTGAGGAGCGACGGCCGTGGAACGCGTCTTCCGACTGCTCGCCTTCGGGTTCGTGGCTCTGTTCGCCCAATCGACGCTGCTGGCCCTCAGCCCGGTGCGCGATCCGCTGCCCGACCTCGTGCTGGCGGCGGTGCTGTTCGTCGCCACCGCCGACGTGGCGGTCCCCTGGGGCGTCGCCCTCGCGCTGGCGATCGGCTACTTCTTCGACCTGCTGTCCGGCACGCCCGTCGGCCTGCACTCGCTCCTGTTCGAGGGTCTGTACCTGGCCGGACGGTGGATTCAGCGCCGGTTCTTCCTGGCGGGCGTGCTGTTCGAGGTGACGCTGGCGGTGGGTGCGGTCTGGCTCGTGGCGGCCGCCGTCGTGGCGCTCCGGGTGCTGGGGCAGGGGCACGAACCGGGCGACCTCGGCTCGATCGCCCTCGCGACGCTGCTGCGCTCGCTGGGTACCGGAGTCGTCGCCCCCGCGGTGTTCTGGCTGGGGCACCGCTGGGCCGCCGGGCGCAAGCCGACGCTCGCCGCGCGCCCATCGGCGCTGCGCGGCATCGGGTCGGAGGGTGGAGCCGCCGGCGGACGGCCGGCTTGAGGCGGCCGCGTCCGATGTGCTTGGATGCTGCTCATGGCTCCGCTGTTCGGTCCACCGGGAGAGTTGAGCGAATTCCGCGGGCGCTTCCGGTGGGTCGCGCTGTTCGTGATTCTCGTGTTCGCGGGGCTGCTGGCCCGCGCGGCGCAGCTCCAGATCTTCGAGGGCTACGAGTACGTGGAGCGGAGCCGCCACAACATCGAGCGGACGCGGGAGATTCCGACGGCGCGCGGGGTGATCCGCGACGCCGAAGGCCAACTCCTGGCCTACAACACGCCGGCCTATACGGCGTACATCACGCCCGAGTTCTTCGACATCGCCGAGGACTGGCCGACCGTCGTGCGGTATCTCGACCTCGGGCCGGAGCGGGCCGGCAAGCTGCGCGAACGCCTGACCCGGCTGCAGGGGTTGAAGCGCTACCAACCCTATCCCGTCGCCGAGAACCTCGACGATCGCCAGCTCGCGCTGCTCACCGCGCATCACGCCGAACTGGACGGCCTCTCGGTCGAGGAGGCGCCGATGCGCGTGTATCCGCTGCGGCAGCTCGCGGCGCACGTGCTGGGCTACCTCAACGAGGTGAGCGAGGCGGAGATCGAACGGCACCGGGCGGAGGGCTACCGCTACCTGCCCGGCGACCGCATCGGGCGGACCGGGCTGGAAGCGGTGTGGGAGCGCGAACTGCGCGGGACCCGCGGGCGGGTCACGGTGATCGTCAACGCCAAGGGGGTGGAGAAGGGCAAGGACCCCTTCGGCGCCGCCGGGGGCCGCCGCTACGAGATCGAGCCGGTGCCCGGCAACGACCTGATCCTGTCGCTCAATGCCAGGCTCGAGGCGATCGTCGACCAGGCGTTCCGCGGGCACCCGGCCGGCGCCGCCGTGGTGCTCGATGCGCGCACCGGCTTCGTGCTGGCGATGTACTCGAAACCGTCCTACGACCCGAACGCGTTCATCCAGGGGTTGAGCCGCGCGGACGCCCAGGTGCTGGAGCAGAACCCGTTCCTGCCGCTGCACGACAAGACCGCGATGGACCACTACTTCCCGGGCTCGCTGTTCAAGCCCTTCGCCGCCCTGGCGGCCCTCGAGCAGCCCGCGATGCTGGAGCCCGGCGACCTGTTCGACCCCGCGGCCCGTTTCCGGTGCGAGGGGGCGTACGAGCTGGCGGGGCAGCGGTTCCGCTGCACCAAGGTCCACGGACTGGTGGACCTGCACGAGGCGATCGTCCAGTCCTGCAACGTGTACTTCTTCCAGCTCGCGCGGCGGATGGGCATCGATCGGCTGGCGCAGGTCGCGCGGGAGTTCGGCTTCGGGGAGAAGACCGGCATCGCCCTGTCGAAAGAGGTCCCGGGACTGGTGCCCGACAAGGACTGGTACCGCTCGCGCCCCGAATACGGCTTTCAGTACCGCGTGGGCTACGCGCTGCTCGCGGCGATCGGCCAGGGCAACACGAAGGTCACGCTGCTGCAGCTCGCCGCGGCCTACGCGGCCCTGGCCAACGGAGGCTACCTGTACCGGCCGCAGCTCGTGAAGGAGGTGCTGTACCCGGACGGCCGCGTGCGGATGAGCTTCGCCCCGGAGCTGGTGCGGCGGATCGAGATGACGCCGGAGAACCAGCGGAAGCTGGTCGATGCCCTGCGCGGGGTGGTGGAGGCGCCCCAGGGGACGGCGCACGACCAGTGGACGCCGGGCCTGGAGATCGCGGGCAAGACCGGAACGGCGGAGGTGGCCCGGCGGCGTCGCGACCGGGTGCACCGGCGCCGCGACCAGCGCAGCACGGAGGAGCGATACCGCGAGCGGGATCATGCGTGGTTCGCCGGGTTCGCGCCGGCCGACGACCCGGAGATCGTGGTCGTCGTGCTGGTCGAGCACGGCGGGTACGGCGGCCGCTACGCGGCGCCGATCGCGGTCGAGATCTTCCGCGAGTACTTCAAGCGCATCGCGCCCCGGTGACGACCATGCCTCTCGATTCCGCCCCGGGCCGTCGCCGCCGCCTCACGCTCGACCTGCCGCTGGTCATGGCCGTCGCCTCGCTCGGCGTCCTCGGCCTGCTCAACCTCCGCTCCGCGGTCTCGGTGGTCAACCTCCAGTTCTACGAGACCCAGCTCACCTGGTTCGGCGTCGGCGGCCTGACCGCGCTCGTCGTCTGGCTCGTCGACCACCGCGTCTTCCTGCGCTACTCGTACGCGGCGTACGGCCTGGTCGTGCTGCTGCTGATCCTGGTCTTGGCCGTGGGACGCCAGGCCAACCAGGCCACGCGCTGGCTGCTGCTGGGTCCGGTATCGATCCAGCCCTCGGAATTCATGAAGCTGGCCCTGATCCTGTGCATCGCCCGGATCTTCCACGGCGACGTGCGGCCCGAGCCGCGGACGCTGCGGGACTTCCTGCTCCCGGCGGTGCTCACCGCCATTCCGACCGTGCTGGTCCTCAAGCAGCCCGACCTCGGCACCGCCCTGATCTACCCGTTGATCCTGGTTTCGATGGCGATGGTCCTCCGCGTGCGCGCCCGCAGCGTGCTGCTGGCCTTCGGCGGCCTTCTCGCCTCCCTGCCGCTCGCCTGGTCGTCTCTGCACGGCTACCAGCGGGAGCGCGTGGTCACGCTGTTCGCTTCGCTGTTCTCCTCGGAGCGGCTCGACGTCCAGGACGCCGCCTGGCAGACCACCCAGTCGAAGATCGCCGTCGGCTCGGGCCACATCTTCGGCAAGGGCTTCCTCCACGGCACCCAGAACCAGCTCGGCTTCGTCCCGTTCCAGCACACCGACTTCCCGTTCGCCGTGTGGGGTGAGGAGCACGGTTTCGTCGGCAGCGCACTGCTGATCGCCCTCTACCTGTTCGTGGTGCTGTGGGCCCTGCGCATCGCCGCCCGCGCCCGCGACCGCTTCGGCGCGCTCGTCGCCGTCGGCGTGGCCGCGATGTTGTTCTGGCACGTCGCGATCAACATGGGCATGGTGCTCGGCCTCCTCCCCGTCGTCGGCGTCATCCTGCCCCTCTTCTCCTACGGCGGCTCGTCCGTCCTGGCCAACCTGGTCGGCGTCGGCCTCCTGCTGTCGATCGCCGCCCATCGTGCGGCCGCTCCCTGGGAAGGGCTCGGCCCCCGTCACGGCCTCTGAGTCAGCCGCCGGCCAGGGCGTACACGAGGAGTTCCCCCGAATTGTCGAGCGCGGCGACGCGACCGTCCAGGACCGCCGGACGACCGGCAACGCCGGCTCCGGCCCAGGCCCCCTGCAACACCTGCCCCGTCAGCGCCTCGAACAGCAACAGGCCGTGGATGTCGTCCGCCAGCACGATCAGCCCCCGGTGCACGATCGGGTCGCGCTGCGTCCCCGCCGGGTAGCGCCGCATCCAGACGGTCGCGCCGGTCGTCGAGTCGACCCGCGCCAGTCCCGTCCCCGCGACGGCGACCAGCACGTCCTGCTCCAGCACCGCCAGCCCGCAGGCGTGCGTCAACTCCGGCCGATGCCAGCGCTGCCCCCCCTCGGAAGCCTCGATCCCGAACAGCCCGTTGTCGTACGAACTGACCACCAGCGTCCCCTCGACCTCCACCGGCGTGGCGCAGATGTCGTCCAGCACCAGTTCGTCGTGTCCCTCCGTCGCCAGGTTGATGTCCCACAGCTTCTCGCCGGTAACGCCCGAGAGAGCCGTCAACGTGCCATCGACGAAGCCGGCGTACACGCGATCCCCCGACACCAGGACGCCCGCCTCGCTCCCCGAGACGTACCCCTCCGGCAGCGGACGCTCGAAGGACCACAGCTCCCGCCCGGACAGCGCCTCGATCGCGAACACCCGCTGCGTCGCCGTCCGCACGTACAACACCCCTTCCCGATACGACGCCTCGCCCCGCACCGGCCCGCCGAGTTCCGCGCGCCAGCGCACGGCCCCCGTCTCCGGCGCGAACGCGAGCAGGTCGCCGCCGTCGTTCCCGGCCGCCACCAGCCCCGCGTCCTCGACCAACAACGGCGCGGAATGGAAGCCGTCCGGCTCGTCGTGCGCCCACACCACCTCGCCCGAGCCCGATTCGAGCGCCCAGAAACGGCCCTGGGACGTACCGACGAACACCAGCCCCCGGGACGGGTCGAATACCACCCCGGAACGCTCGAGCGGACGGTACTCCCTCCGCTCCGGGGCGATCATCAGCCGCCGCCACTGGGGTTGCAGCACGCGGACGCCCGGGAAGTCGAAACGCGCTTCGAGGGCGGACGGCGGAGGGGTGCCCACGCATCCCGCCGCGAACACGGCCCACCAGGCCGCCGCCGCGAGCGGGCTATGGCGCGGCCGGTGCATCATCCGCCTGCGGCGTCGCCGGCGCGACCGGAGCGGGGGCGACCGGCGCCGCAGCCGGAACCGGCTCCGCGGCGAGCCCGGCGGGGGCGTCCGTCGAAGCCGCCGCCGGCGCGGCCGGCGGTCCCTCGACCGGGGCCGCGGACGTCCCTTCGATCTCGATCCGGCGCAGCCAGCCCTCGATGCGCGCGCCGATGTCCCGCGGCTGCGGGTTCTCGAGCCCCCGGGCCTCGAGCAGCAGGCGGCGGGCCTCGTCGGCTCGCCCGTCGAGTGCCGCGAGGCGTCCCTGGTGATAGAGCGCGAGCGCCTTGTAGGCGCCCTGATCGATCTCCGCGATCGCGGCGAACGCCTGCGCCGCTTCGGTGCGCTTGTTCTGCCGCTCCAGGGCGTACCCCAACCCTTCCTGCGCCACGAGGCGTCCGGCCGCGTCCTGCCGGGGATCGGTCGCCAGGTACGCCCGATAGCGCGCCTCGGCGGCCGCGCCGTCTCCCTGAACCAGCAACTCGCCCGCCAGGGCAAGGCCCGCCACGATTCGCGGGCCTTCCTCGTCGCCCGACTCGGCGACCTGCCGGATGCGCTGGGCATCGACCCACACGGCCGGGTCCTGGCGGCCCAGCATCTCGAGCGGGTTGTCCTGGCTGGTCTCGGCGGGCAGGGCGCGCACCGGGACCGCGTCCAGCAGCGGGCGCCACGCCTCGACGTCGGCGCTGCGCCGCAGGTGCACCACCAGCATCACGCCGAACAGCAACACCAGGACTCCGGCGAGGGCGATACCGAGCGTGGCGCGATGGTCGTTGACCCATCCCAGGATCCGCGCTCCGATATCGACGAACTCGTCCGGCTTCTTCAGGTCCTTTCTCTGGATTCTCCGCGCCACGCAGGGCCTCCCGCCGCCGCGTCTCGCGACAGGCGGCGCGGACCATAGCGGGAGCGCCCCGGCGTGTCAAACGGCGCAAGCCTGCACCAGACGTTCGGCCAACGCCTGCGGGTCGCTCCCCGCGGAAACGAACAGCGTCTCCGCCCGCACGTCGAGTTCGCGGGCGAGCGGCGCGGTCTCGCCCCGGCGCCGCAGCAGTTCGTCGCCGGCCAGCGCACGGCGCAGCCGCCGCGCCACCCGCGACGCCTCGACCTCGTCGGTCGCCGGCAACACCACCGCGAACCGCTCGGCCCCGAGCCGGACCAGCGCGTCGGTGCCGCGGAGCCCGCGCCCCAATCGGGCCGCCAGGATCCCCGCCGCCCGGGCCTCGACCCGCGGACCGTGCGCCCACCGCAGCTCGCGCAACGCGGGAACGACCACCAGCACGACCGCGGCGCCGCCGGCCCCGTCCGACGCGACCGCGCAGGCCCGCGCCGCGACATCCGCCTCGGTCCCCCGTTCGATCCCGGTCGCCGGGTCGATCCCCGCTGGCTCGACCTCCCGCGCCAACCGACGGGCCACGACCGCCAGTGCGCCGTCGGCCCAGGGGACGTCCGCCGCCGCCCGCTCCCGGAACAGCAACGTGCGTGCCCCGGTCCCGGCGCACGGCGGCCCCGCCAGCCACCACCAGGCCCGCAACGCCCGCAACGCGGAGGCCGGCGAGCGGAGCGTGCGGCCGATGCGCACCGGTCGCAGCGGCCGCACGTCCAACTCGCCCGGCGGCGGATGACGCCGCACCAGGCGCAGCACGTAGCTCTCGCGGATCCCGCGCGCCGCCAGCACGCGATACCGGCCGCCCGAGGGGACGAGCACGGCGCCGCCGCTCCAACCCGCCATGCCGTCCGCCAGCAGCGCGTCGAGGTACCACCCGGGGTGGCCCTCGACGCCGCCGAGCACCACGGCGTCGGCGAGCGCGGTGCGCACGGACGGCGGCAGGCCGAGTCCGTCGAGGCTCCGGGCGTCGGCCGCGTCGGCCAGCACCCGCTCCACGGCGTCGCCCAGCCGGGCCGCCGACGCCGGCCACCACAGCACCATGCGTCCCTCGCCCGACGCCGGTGCAAACTCCGCCGGGCCCGCCAGGACGACGATTCCGCGACCCGGCAGCAGACGGCTCAGGCGCGCCTCCGCCACCCGGAGCGTCACCGCGGCGCGACGGGCGACCAGCACCGCGGCCTCCACCCCCGCCGCCGCCTCGCGCGGCAGCGTCTCCAGGCGGTCCCACGTTCGCACCTCGAAACCGCGCCGGGCCAGGGCTCCTGCCACCCAGGCCCGGTCCCCCGCACCCCGCGCCAGGACGAGCACCCGCCGCGGAACGAGATGCGCCGGCGCCTGCGGCTCCCGCTCCGCCTGGCCGGACACGGCGTGGATCGGGTCGCGCGGCGGCATCGAACCGGGGAATCTACTACAGGAACGCGGCCGGCGACCACGGTCTCGCTCGATCCCTCGCTCCATCCCCGCGGTCCCGACAGCTGCCCGCCCTCGCCCCGGACGGTTCGGCGTCCTCCGCGACGCCGGAGAGCGTCCACGCCCGCCGCGAAACTCCGGCCGGCCTGGATATTGACGCTGTGTTGCGCGGCGTGATACGAACTTCCCGCGAGACGGTTCGGACTCCCCGCCGTTCTGCGGTGCGGGTGGGAGGCAATGGCGGTGGCCAAGAAGATCGGCATCTTGGACGACTCGGCAACCATCCGCGCGGCGTTCCAATTGACCTTCGCCGGCGAGGATCTGGGCGTCGAGCCACGCCTCTTCTCCAGCACGGAAGAACTGCTGCGCTCGGGGGAGAAGCTGGAGTTGCTGTATATCGACAGCAAGCTGGGGTCCCAGGACGGCTACCAGGCCTGCTCGCAGGTCCGCGGCGCACCGGCCTATGCGAATCTGCCCGTCGTGATCCTGTACGGTCCGGCCGAGACGTTCGACGCCGGGCGCGCGGCGGCAGCGGGCGCCGCCGGCGGCGTCCAGAAGCCGTGGGATTCGGAGGAGATGATCGCGAGAGCGCAGGCGTTCCTGTCGGGTTCGGCGCCCGCGATGCGACCCGCGGCGGCCGTACCGGCCGCGCCGGAACCCGCGGCGGTGCCGGCGGCTCCGGTGCCTCCTCCGCAGCGACCGGCGCCGCCTCCCGCGGCCGCGCCGCCCGCGCGGCCGTTGCCGCCGGGAGCGCCGCTGCCGCCGCCGCCGGTCGGCACACCCCGCATTCAGACCCAGATCGCCATTCCGGGGCGCCCCGGTGCGGGCGGTTCGCCGTTTCCTCCGATCCAGGCCACGAAACCCCTGACGCCGGTGGCGCCGCCCGGCCGTCCGGCCGCGCCGGCGCCGCCCCCCGCGGCCGCGATGCCCGTACGCCCCGCGCCCGCCGCCGCGCCGGTGCGACCGGTACCGCCGGGGCCGCCGCCCGCTCCGCCGGCGCATCCGGCTCCCTCGCCCGTTGCCGCGCCGCCGGCCCCTCCCGCGAAGGCGGCGGTCGTGCCGGTCGACCTGGAGCGGAAGCTGACGGCCGAGGTTCCGGGCTTGAGTCCGGAGCAACTCCAGGCCGTCGTGCGGGTGGTTTCCCGCGAGATCATCGAGCAGGTCGCCTGGGAGGTCGTTCCGGACCTCGCCGAGACCATCATTCGGGAGCAGATCCAGGCCTTGCTGAAGGAGTAGCCCGTTCCCGTGACCATCGGCAATCGTCCCTACGCGCCCGAGGAGTTCGAGGCGCGCATCTATCAGTTCTGGCTGGACCGCGGGGTGTTCGAGGCGCGGGACGACGACGAACGGCCGCCGTTCTGCATCGTCATCCCGCCGCCGAACATCACCGGCGCGCTGCACATGGGGCACGCCCTGACCGCGACGATCCAGGACACGATCGTCCGCTACCACCGGATGCTCGGCGAGAACACCCTCTGGCTCCCCGGCTCGGACCACGCCGGCATCGCCACGCAGATGGTCGTGGAACGCGCGCTGGCCAAGGAGGGGACCAGCCGCCACGCGCTGGGCCGCGAGAAGTTCGTCGAACGGGTCTGGGAGTGGCGCCGGCAGTACGGGAGCCGGATCACCGAACAGCACAAGGCGCTCGGCGTCTCCGTCGACTGGCGTCGCGAACGGTTCACGATGGACGAGGGGTTGTCGCGCGCCGTCCGCGAGGCGTTCGTGCGGCTGTGGGAGGACGGACTGATCTACCGCGCCGAGCGGCTGATCCACTGGTGCCCGCGCTGCCGCACCGCGCTCTCCGACCTCGAGGTGGTGCACGCCGAGACCAAGGGCGAACTGTGGTCGTTCGCCTACCCGCTGGCCGACGGCTCGGGAGAGATCGTGGTCGCCACCACCCGGCCCGAGACGATGCTGGGCGACACCGCCGTCGCCGTCCACCCCGACGACGAGCGGTACCGGGATCGGATCGGCCGGCAGGTCCGCCACCCGCTGCTCGACCGCACGTTCCCCGTCATCGGCGACGCGATCCTCGTCGATCCCAAGTTCGGCACCGGCGCCGTGAAGGTCACTCCGGCGCACGACCCGAACGACTTCGAGTGCGGGCGGCGACACGGACTGGCGTTCCTCCGGATGCTCGACGAGGACGCCCGGATCACCGCCGCCGGCGGACCGTTCGCCGGGCTCGACCGGGAGGCGGCACGCGAGGCGGTGAAGGAGCGGCTGACCGGGCTGGGACTGTTCCGCGGCGCCAAGGAACACCTCCACGCCGTCGGCCGCTGCCAGCGCTGCGAGACGATCGTCGAACCGATGCTCTCGACGCAATGGTTCGTCCGCATGAAGCCGCTGGCCGAGCCCGCGGTTGCGGCGGTGCGCGACGGCCGCACCGTCATCCTCCCCGAAATGTGGGCCAAGACCTATTTCCACTGGCTCGAGGGGATCCAGGACTGGTGCATTTCCCGCCAACTCTGGTGGGGCCACCGCATTCCCGCCTGGTACTGCCCCTGCGGCGAGACGATCGTCGCCCGGACGGCGCCCGAGCGGTGCCCGAAATGCGGAGGGGCCGGCCTGCGCCAGGACGAGGACGTGCTGGATACCTGGTTCTCCTCCGCGCTCTGGCCGTTCTCCACGCTGGGGTGGCCCGACCCGACGCCGGCCTTCAAGACCTTCTACCCGACCTCGGTGATGGAAACCGGCTTCGACATCCTGTTCTTCTGGGTCGCCCGCATGATGATGATGGGCCTGCGCATGACCGGCGACGTCCCGTTCCGCAAGGTCGTGCTCCACGGCATGGTGCTCGACGCCCAGGGCCGCAAGATGAGCAAGACCCGCGGCAACGCCGTCGACCCGCTCGAGGTCACTGCCAAGTACGGCACCGACGCCCTGCGCTTCACCCTCGCCAGCTACTCCGCCCAGGGCCAGTCGATGAAGCTGGATCCCAAGCGCATCGAGGGCTACCGCTTCTTCTGCAACAAGATCTGGAACGCCGTCCGGTTCATGGAAGCGGCCCTCAAGGATGACCCGGTCCCGCCGGTGCCCGACCGCTGCCGGGACCTCGGCAATACCTGGATCCTCCACCGGCTGGACGAGACCACCGCCGCGGTCCGCACCGCCCTCGACGAGTTCCGCCTCGACGAGGCCTGCGCGGCGCTGTATTCGTTCACCTGGCACGAGCTGTGCGACTGGTACATCGAGTGGACCAAGCCGGCGCTGTACGAGCGGGACCCGGCGAGCGCCGCGCTGCGGGACGAGACCCGCGCCGTGCTGCGGCACGCCGTCGAGATCACGCTCCGCCTGTTGCACCCGGTGATCCCGTTCCTGACCGAGGAGCTGTGGCAGCAGGCGGTGCGGCCCGAACGTCCCGCGGACGCCGTGCTCGCCTCCGCGCCCTACCCGACCGTCCGGACCGCGCGCCGCGCCCCCGAGGCCGCGGCTCGCTTCCAGGTCCTGCGCGACCTCGTCGGTACCGTCCGCGCGGTGCGCGCCGAGTACAACATCCCGCCGGCCACGCGGATCGAGGCGCGCATCGTCCGCGTCCCCGAGGCGGCCGACACCCTCGCCTGGCTGCTCGCCCCCGAGATCCTCGTCCGCACCGGCAACCTCTGCGGCGCCGACCTCGACACGATCCCCCCCGACGCCGACCTCGCCGGCCACGCCATCGGCGTCGCCGGAAAACTCCCCGTCGCCGTGCCGCTCGCCGGGATCGTCGACGTCGCCGCCGAGCGCGTCCGCCACGACAAGGAACTGCTCAAGGTCGGCAAGGAGATCGACGGGCTCGAGAAGCGCCTCGCCAACCGGGAGTTCGTCGCCAAGGCGCCCGCGGAGGTGGTCGAGGAGATGCGCGAGCGGCTCCGCCACGCGCAGGACCGCCGCACCCAGGTCGCCGAGGCGATCAAGCGCCTGTCGCAACTGGTCTGAATCGAACGCCGAACGCGCGACTACGGATCGGGGCAGCCGTCCTCGTCCTGGAACCCGTCCAAGTCCTCCGGCCCGGCCGGGCACATGTCGTCGACGTCCGAGAGCCCGTCCTGGTCGTTGTCCGGGTCGGGGCAGCCGTCCTCGTCCTGGAACCCGTCCAGGTCCTCCGGCGTGTCCGCGCACCGGTCCACCAGGTCGAGAATGCCGTCGAAGTCCTGATCGGCGGCCCCACCCTGGACCTGCGGGTCCCCGGCCCGGCCGACCGCGGTGCCATCCCCGGTCGGCTCCGCCGGCGACTGCAGGCCCCCCGACTCGCCCTGGGATCCGCCCTGCACGGGCTCACCCTCCCTCACCGGCTCGGGAGTCGCCGGACCGCACGCCAGCGCCGTCAGACCGACCAGACAGACCACGATGATGATCCTGCTCATCTCGCCATCCTCTCGGAACGCCAGGATACCACATCCAGCCTGCCAATTGCACGGCCGCTCGCTCACCGTGCCACCTGCACAGCGCGTTCGTCGCGCAGCCACCGCTCGCACAGCTCGAGCAGCGGGGCCGGCGAGCCGGATCGCTCCAGCGTCATCAACTCCTCCACGTCCGCCAGCGGCGCCATCGTGCGCACGCGGGTCCCCTCCCCCGCCGACCCCGGACGGAGGAAGCACAGGTGCGTCGCCCAGCGCGTCAGGCCGTCCAGCACGTGCGTGGCGTAGACCACCGTGGTTCCGTGACGCTCGGAGTCGTCCTTCAGGAAGGACAGCAGATCCGCGCGCGACAGCACGTCGAGGTCGGCGGTGACCTCATCGAGCAGCACCACCTCGGCCGGGTCGAGCAGCCCCAGCAGCAGTTGGACGCGGCGGCGCTGGCCCGAGCTGAGGCGATGGAGGTGCCATTCGCGATCGACCTGCAACGCCACGATCAGGGCGTCCCGACGCGCGAGCGGGTCGGCCGGGCACCCCGGCGGACACCGGCGGTCGAGAATCTCGCGCACGGCGACGTCGGCATCGAGCGGAAAGTGGCTGCCGATGAAGGCGACACGACGCGTCAGTCCGGTGTCGTGAAACGCGGGCCGCCCGAGGACGCGGACGGCGTCGGGCGACACGAGGTGCTTGCCGGCGACGAGACGGAGCAGCGTCGTCTTGCCGACGCCGTTCGCGCCGAGCAACAGGCAACGGGCGCCGGCAGGAACGGTCCAGTCGAACCCGCGGAAGATCGGCGGCGACGCCATGCCGCCGGGCGGCGCCGGATAGGCGAAGTCGAGCCCCCGAACCGCGATCGCCGGCTGCGTCGCCCGCGCACCGTCGCGCGAACCGCGGTCCCCCGCGATGCGCGGGCTTGTTGCAGGGCGGACGGGGGGCGCCACGGGGCTACTCGACGGGGTCGAGGTCCATCGGCACGACGAAGCGGTCCTGCTGGAGCTGGAAGCGCGGCAGGGCGAGTTGCTCGACGATCGGCTTCAGGCACAGCGCGAGTCCCGCGTCGGCCGGGACGGTGGAGACATCGACGACCAGACCGTCGCCGGTGACGGTGAACGAAGCATCGACGTGGGCCAGCGGCGGGCGCCGCCGGCGGGCGTCGGCGAGGCAGGACGCGTAGGCGGGGCGGTTGGCGGCGAGCACGCCGGCGAAGTCCGCGGCGCTCACGCTGCGCGGAAGGGTCGACAGCGACGGGGCGGCGGCGCGGCGCCCGGCGGCGACGTTGCGCAGGACGTCCGCCAGCCCCCGCGGCGTGAACCACTCGTCCGCCAACTCCTCGAGGAACTCCAACCCGGCCTCGCCGCCGTGCGCCGCGACCCCGTAGGCCGCGGCTTCCAGCACGTTGGGAAACGCGTTGAACTCCGTGTCGGCGCCGTACATCCGCAGGAACCGCTGCAAGGGGGCGACCACCGCCGCGTCGCCCAGCGCGACGATGCTGCGGACCAGGACCTCCATCGCCTCCGGCGGCGTCTCGGGGTCGAAGAGATGGGCGACGAGGGCGGACGCCGCTTCGCGCGCGTTCCGGTTGCGCAGCGCGGAGGCGATCACGGCGACCGGCGGGGCCGGCCGGTCGCGCAGGTAGTCGTAGTGGTCTTCGAGGGCCTGACGGAGGAAACCGTCGCCGTCCGGACGGAGTTGCAGGGCGTGCGCCGCCTCGTTGCGCAGTTCGACCGGCATCTGCGGCGCCCGCAGCACCTGGAGCAGATCGCGCGACACGCCCGGGTCGGTCGCGCGGCCGAACAGCGCCAGCACGAGGCTGCGGACGGGGACCGCCGCCGCGTCGGGGTCGAGCAGCGCCGCCATCGCCTGGGTCCGCAGGTCCTCGCCGCGCGCCGCGCCGCCGTCCGGCACCCAGCCCGCGACATCGATGCCGGCCCGCGCGACCGGCAGGCCGCCGTCGCCGGTCCAGGTTTCCGCACCGTCGGCGGCCCGCAGGAACCGCAGCGCTCCCGACTCCTGCACGACGAACACGCCGCCCGGCACCGCCGCGGCCTCCGCCACGGGACCGTCCAGCCCGCGGACCCACTGGAGCGCCCGGTCGCCGGGCCGCATCGCCACCAGGTACCGGTAGTAGACGAAGTACAGCCGGTCGTCGGCGAACGCGACCTCCGTCTCGCCGCTCGACAGGCCCGGATACCAGGTCAGCCGCGCCCGCGCCCGCGCGTTCGGCCGACCGTCGGTCACCCCCGCGAACGCGTCGGGCCACAGTTCGGGGTCGCCCGGGAACCCGGGGTCGGACCACTCCATCGCCCGGTAGGTGCCCGTGGTCCGGCGCCCCGACGCCGACCGCGCCGTGAAACGAAACGCCCCCTTGCCTCCGTAGAACACCCCTTCCGGCGCGGCGAAGACCCACGTGACCATCTCGTCGCCGATCACCAGCCGGCACAGTTCGTCGCCGGTCGCCCCGTCCAGCACGGTGATGTTCTGCCGATCCCACGGCACGAACACCATCCCGCCGGCCACGGCGGGCCGGCCGACGAGCTTGTCGACATCGGTCGTCGGGGCGCGCCGGGACAGGGTCTCGTCGAGAATCCAGATCCGCCCGCTGCGGAACGAGGCGGCGACGCCGCCGGCGGTGGAGCCCGCGGTCACGGCGACCAGGCCGTCCGCGGCGCCCACGCCGTAGAGGACGAGGCCGTCGAGGTCGAGGGTGCCGAGTTCCTCGCCGTCCCGCAGCGACAGCGACACCAGTTCGTCCCCCGACCGGAACAGGACCGTGCCGCCCGCGATCCACGGCGGCGAATCGACCGCGCGGTCCACCGACCACAACCTCGCGTTCGCCTCCACGTCCCAGGCGACCAGACCCTGCGGGTCCCCGCCGCGTGACAGCACGACGACCGGACGGCCGAGTCCGTTCTGCGGGCGACCGGTCGCCGTCGCGGCGCCGAGGCGCGCCAGGACGGCCGCGACGTCGGCCTCGCGGTTGTCGGGGAACAGGTTGGCGAACGAATGGCCGCCGCAGCCGGCGGCGAACAGTCCGAGGACCAGCAACGAACGGGGCATGGGACCCTCCCTGGCAGGGGTACGCAACGCCGGCGCCCGGCCGCGGCCCGGCTACTCCGGCGGCAGAACGTCCGGGTACTCGTCCGGGTTGGCGACAGGCGGCGGCGGGGTTCCCGTCCCCGGAGGCGTTGGAGGCGTTCCGGCTCCCGTCCCCGTCGCACCCGGCACCCCCGGAGGAGGAGGCGGCGGCGCCACCGGCGTCACCGGCACCGTCCCCGCGCCCGGCACACCCGGAGGAGGAGGCGGCGGCGCCACCGGCGTCACCGGCACCGTCCCCGCGCCCGGCACACCCGGAGGCGGGGGCGGCGGCGGCAGCGGCGTCACCGGCACCGTCCCCGCGCCCGGCACCCCCGGAGGAGGAGGAGGCGGCGGCAGCGGCGCCACCGGCACGCTCGTCGTTCCCGTACCGGGCACTCCGGGGGGAGGCGGGGGCGGCGCGACCGGGCCGACGGGACCGGTCGGCACGATCGGCGTGCCCGGCAGGATCGGCGTGGGCGGTGTCCCGGGACCCGGCGGCGGCGTTCCCGGCGCGGTGCCCGGCGGCGGCTCCGGCGTGGCGATGTCGATCGTGAACTGGGCGCGCTGCGACAGCGCGAGGAACCGCGGGAACTGGATCCGCGAGAGCGCCTCCGACAGGCACGCCGTGAACTCGGCGTCGTCCGACGGCAGCACGCTCAGGTCGCTGGCCTGGCCGGCGTTCGACAGGCGGAACACCATGCGGACCTGCGAGAGGGTCGGCGAACGCTGCATCTTGGCCTGCACGCAGGGGGCGATCAACGACGCATTGGCCGTCATCGTCTGCCCGATCTGCTCGCGCGACAGGGTCTGCGGCAGCACTTCCTGCACGGCGGAAACCGTCCCCGCCGCCGCCGCCTCGGCCGCCAGCCGCGCCGCTTCCTCGGCCGCCAGCCGCGCCTGTTCGATCTCGTCGTAGCGCTTCTGGATGTGCGCCTTGAGCGCGGGCAGCGTGTAGGTGCTGGCGACCAGGTTGTCCAGGAACCGGCGCTCCTCGTCGCCGCCGTACTTGAGCAGCCCGTCGGCCAGGACGTTCAGGGCATTCGGATTCTGCGAGAAGGCGCTGTCCGCGTGGTACAGCGTCAGGTACGATTCGAACGTGGAAATCAGGCTCGCGTCCCCGAGTTCGACGAGCGCCTGGGCGACCTCCTGGAGGTCTTCGAGCGGGGTTTCGGGGTCGAGCAGATGGGCGACGAGGCCGGTGACGGCGGCGCGGGCCTGCATCGCCACCAGCGACTGGGACACCACGCCCATCGGCGGCGCCTGGGTGTTCATCAGGTAGTCCGTGTGCGTGTCCAGCGCCCCGATCAGATGTTCGGCCCCCTCGGCCCGGCTCGCCAGCGCGGCCCGCGCGGCGTCCTTGAGCGCCTGGGGCGAAGTGCGTTGGGCATAGACGTCCAGGATGTCGCGCGTCACCTCCGCCTCGGGCAACTGCGCCAGCTTGGCGATCAGGTACTGGCGGAACGGCAGCAGGCGGTTGTCCTGGTCCAGGATCACCTGCAGCAGTTGCACGCGCATCGTTTCCACGGTGCCCACCGGCTGCGCGGGCGGGGAGAACCCCGCGATGTCGAACGTCGCCGCCGCGACATCGATCCCGATCGGCAGGCGCCAGTCGGGCAGGCCGGTGTCGGCGGCGACGCGCACCAGGTTGCCCGGGCTGTCGACCAGGAACACGCCCGACGACTGCACCGAAACCGCCTCGATGTCGTCGGGGTGCCGGTAGACCCACTGGATCGCCCCCGAGGCGGCGTCGTAGGCGACGAGGAAGCGGAAGTAGAGCAGGAACAGCTTGTCGTGCTCGAGCGTCACGGACTGGCCGGAGGGATCGAAGGCCGGCGCCACGAAGAAGCGGATCTTCTCGCGCGCGTTCCGCCCGCCCGTCGGCTCGGCGAACGCGTCGGCCCAGAGTTCCGGATCGCCCGGAACGCCCTGCATCGGCGGACGGTAGTAGGTCGCACCCTGCTGCGTGCCGTGGAACGACTTGGCGTCGAACCGGTACAGCCCCTTGCTGCCGTAGAACACCCCCTGCGGCCGGGCGAAGACGAAGTTGTAGACGTCGTCGACCGACCGGACCCGGGCGATTTCCTCCTGGGTTTCCCGATCGAGCACCGAGATGTCCTGGCGCTCCCAGGGGACGAACACCAGACCGCCGGCCGCGGCGGGCCGACCGAACAGCTTGGTGGTCTGAATCTTCCACGACGTCCAGCCGCTGTCGGCGTTCACCGCGAGCAGCCGACCGACGTGCGAGACGGTGACGCCGAGCGTCAGGTAGACGTGCTTCTCGTCGTACGCCGCGCCGAAGAAGCTCATCCCCTCGGTCTCGATCTTCCACATCTCGCTGCCATCCTCCAGGCGCAGCGAGACCACCGCCGTGCCGCTCTGCACGAGCACCGCGCGGTCGGTGAGCACCGGGCGCGACGCGACCGACATCTCCTTGCTCCACAGCATCGTCCCGGAGGAGACGTCGAACACGAACACCCCGGGCGTGCCGTAGCGGAGGCCGGCGACGAGCGGGCGCCCGAGCCGGTTGGCGGGCGCGGTCGCGGGAGCCGGCGCCGGCAGCCGGGCCACGACCTTCGCCACGTCCTCTTCCCGGTTGTCGGCGAACAGGTTGCCGAACGCCGCCGGCTCCATCACGCCGCCGAACAGCTCCTCGCAACCGAGCGCCGCCAGCAGCGTCGCCGACGCCGCCGCGACTCTCCAGGCCATCACCGTTGGACGCGTCATGCTTCGCTCCTCAGATCGCATCCGGGATGATGCGCACGACCCGCTGGGCCTCCTCCCTCACCTTCTGGGACAACCCCGGAGGCGGAGAGGCGAGAAAGTTGGTCAGGAACCGCTTCACGTCCGGCCCCGCGATCTCTTCGAGCTTGTGGATGATGTTCACCTTGGCGTCGTCCGGGAAATCGCTGCGCCGCAGGAACTCGTCGAAACCGGGCAGGATCTCCGACAGCTGCCGCCGGCCGAGGAACCCGGCCAGCCGTTCCGCCTCCGCCACGCCGCCCAGCTTCCCGATCGAAACCGCCGCCTCCGGCACGTTCCGCTCGAACGCCAGGAACAACAGGTCGATCGCGCCCCGGTCGCCATGTTCCCCGATCGCGATCGCCGCCACGCCGCGGACGCGGTCGTTCGAGTCGCGCAGCGCGTTGCGCAGCGCCTCGTTCACCTTGTCGTTGACCCGCGGGTCCCGAATCTGCGCGATCGATTGGACCGCCAGGCGACGCACGCGCGGCCGCCGGTGGCGCGTGTACTCGATCAGCACATCGACCGATTCGGGATCCGAAATCGCTCCCAACGCCTGAATCGCCGCATGCGTCAACTCGTCCGGCGGACCCGCGCGCAGCAGCCGCGTCAGCGGCGCCGTCGCCCGCGGATCGGCGAACTCCGCCAGCTTCGTGATCGCGCCGAGCACCGTCGCCATGTCCGGCGCCTTCAACTCCTCGATGGCCGCTTCCAGCGCCGCCCGGTCGACCGCCGGGCGGCCGCCGCCCCCTCCCCCTCCCCGCCGGCCCTGCGCCAGCGCCGGGCCCGTCGCGAGCAAACCGATCAGAATTCCGAAGGAAAGCAGACGCATCACCTGGTCCTCCTGGACGTGAGAGCCATCCGGACGCCGTGTTCCTAGCAGGCTTCCCACCACCGATCAAGTGCGGCTCGGCCCGCGGGCCCGACGCCGCCCCGGACGGCACGGACGTCGTCCCCCGGCGCGCCGCGCCCGCTGCCGAATTCGACCCCGGCCGGGCGCGCGCCTTGGCCCACCGCCGCGCCGCCGCCCGTACGACCCGGCCGCTCTTGCGCCCGGGCACCGGCCGCGTTATGAGGTCGAAGGCGGTGCGGCGGGAGGCGATGTTGACCGGACCCGGCGACAGGCTCGACATCCGTTGCGTCACGGCCGCCCGGCTGCTCCGCGACGCCGCGGCCGGCGGTCCGCGGGACGGCTCGATCGCGACCCGGCCCCGCGCCGCGGCCGGCGGCCGCTTCGCCGCGTTGCGCGACGCCTCCGCGCTCGACCGCGCCGCCGCGCTGCCCCGCACCTCCGTCGCCGGGCACCCGTCGTGGACCGCGAACGTCGTCGCGGCCCTCCCCGTCCCCGTCGCCCGCCGACTCCTCGATCGCATCGACCCGGCCTGCGCACGAGCTGCGTTGGCCGAGCTGGACCCGGAAACGGCCGCGCGACTGCGCGCCGCCGCACCGGCGCCGCCGAGCCGCCTGGTCGAAGCGCTGATCGCCCGCCGCGCGCCGCCCGCGTTCCCGCCGGCCCCGCCGTGGGCCGTCCCACCGGGCGCTCCGGACACCGTCGCCCGCGCCGCCGCCCGGGACCCGGACTGGCCCGCCGCGCCGGAACGCTGGGGCGCCGCCGAAGACCTCGCGGCCGCGGCCGCGCGCCGCGCGACCTCGACCGAGGAGCGGACGCGGGCGGCGCAGGCCCGGCCCGACGGCGAAACCGCCCGGGGGTTCGCCCGACTGGCGTTCGCGCTGTTCGACCGGCCGGACGAGGCGTGGGGGTTGGCCGGCGCCTGGCCGCGCCCGGGCGGCCTCGCCCTGCTCGCCGCCTGGGACGCCTGGCCCGACCTCGGAGCGCTCGACCCGGACGCCGTCCCGGCTCGCGAGCGCGCCGCGAGTCGGTTGCGCGAGAGGTGGTCGTCATGGGCCGGGTGATCCGCGGCGCGCGCCGGGTGCCCGCCGCGGGCCTCGCGGCGCACGACGAGGCGCGCCGGGTGCGGGAGCGGGCGCGAGCCGAGGCCGAGGCGCTGCTGGCGGCGGCGCGGACCGAAGCGGAGGCCGTCCGGGAGCGGGCGCGGCGCGAAGGCCGCGCGGCCGGCTACGCGGAGGCGGCCGGGTTGCTCGCCGCCGCCCGCGCCGAGCGCGCCCGCACGGCGCTCGAGACGGGCGAGGTCGCCGCGCTGGCGCTGGCCGTGGCCCGCCGGGTCGTCCTCGACTGCCGCGCCCTCGACACGGACCTCGTCGCACGCCGCGCCGCGGCGGTCGCCCGCGAGCGGTTTCTCGGCCCCGTGGTCGTGCGGGCCGCCCCCGCCGATGCGGAACTCGTCCGCCGATGCCTGACCGAGACGCCGGCCGGCCCGGTGACGGTGCGCGAGGATCCCGGACTGCGCGACGGCACCTGCGTCCTGGAAGGGGATGGCGGCGCGATCCTCCTCGACGACGACGAGATGCTCGAGCGCGTCGGTCGGGCGCTGAACGGCGGGCCGGAGGTCGGGCGGTGAGCGGGCGGGATCGAGCCGGGACGCCTCCGCCGGAGGGCGACGCCGGGCCGCCGGAGCCCGCGCCGCCGGTCGCGGCGGAAGAAACCCCGTCGAACTGGCGCCGTCGCCTGCGCACGCCGCTCGGGGCGGCCGTCCGCCTGGTGGCGGTCGAGCCGCGGCGGGTGTTCGTGCCGGTCGTGCTGTTCGCCGCGACCGTGCTCAGCACGCTGTACGTCGGACGGCTGTTCGTGGAGGCGTACGCGGCCGAGGTCGGGGGACCGCCGGGCGAGACGGGGACGATCCTCGACGGCTGGCCCTACGCGGCGGCGCTGCTGGGGATCCTGCTGTGCCACGAGATGGGGCACTTCCTCGCCGCCCGGGTGCACGGCATCCCGGTGTCGCTGCCCTACTTCATCCCCGTGCCGTTCTTCTTCGGCACGTTCGGCGCGGTGATCCGCACCCGCGGGCGCATCCGCTCCCGCGCGGCGCTGCTGGACGTGGGCGCCGCCGGCCCGCTGGCCGGCATGGCCGTCGCCGTCCCCTGCATGATCGCCGGCCTGGCGCTGTCGGAGGTCCGGCCGCTGCCGACGGAACCGTACCAGCTCGAGGGACAGTCGCTGCTCTACGCGCTGCTCAAGCGGCTCGTGGTGGGGCCGATTCCCGAGGGACACGACGTCTTCCTGCATCCGCTGGCGTGGGCCGCGTGGATCGGCTTCCTGGTGACGATGATCAACCTGATCCCCGTCGGGCAGCTCGACGGCGGACACGTGGCCTACGCGCTGTTCGGCCGCCGCTACGCGCAGGTCTCGCGGTGGACCCACCGCGCCCTCGTCGCGCTCGGCGTCGGCACCGGAACCTACTTCGGCGTCCAGGCCCTGCTCGCGGGCCGCGACGCGGCGGACGTCGCCGCCGAGTTCGCGGTGGGCGGGAACTGGCTAGTCTGGGCGGCCATCCTCTGGATCATGAACCGCGCGACCCGGGGACATCCGCCCGTCGATGACCAGGATCGCCTGAGCCCCGGTCGCATCGCGCTGGGCTCGACCTGCGTCGCCGTCTTCGTGCTGCTGTTCATGTCGGTGCCGCTGCGCGCGGTCACCCCGTAGCGGGCGTCCGCTCCGGCATCACGCGCAGGGCGCCGTCGGCATCGAGGCCGTCGGTGGTGCCGCGGACCAGCGTTCCCGCCCGGACCTCGCGCGACACGATCACCGCCGGCAGGAACCGTTCCGTCGTCCCCCGTCCGCAGCCGCCGGCATCGATGCGCTCCACCGCCACCTCGGCCCACCCGCGCGCGACCGCCCGTTCGCGATACGCCGCCCGCAACCGCTCGTCGAGCCGCAGCAGGGCGCGCGTGCGCAGGGCCGCCGTCCGTTCCGGAACCTGCGGCACGAGGACCGCGGCCGGCGTGCCCGGCCGCGGCGAATAGGTGAACACGTGCAGGTACGACAGCGGCAGCCGCTCCAGCAGCGCCAGGGTCGCCTCGTGGTCCCGCTCCGTCTCGGTCGGCAGGCCGGCAACGACGTCCACGCCCACCGCCAGGTCGGGACACCGGCTCCACGCGCGCTGCAGCAGTTCGAGCGCCGGCGCGAGGTCGGCCCGACCCATCCGCGCCAGCAGTCCCGGCGAGCCGCTCTGGATCGGAAGGTGAAGGTGCGGGCAAAGCCCCGCCTCGCCCGTCACCAGACCGACCAGGCAGTCGGTGAGGTACTGCGGCTCCACCGACGAAATCCGCAGCCGCGGGCGGCGCGGCAGCGCCAGCAGGCGTTCCAGCAGGTCGGACAGCGCGAGGGGCGGGTCGAGGTCGCGGCCCCAGGCACCGGTCTGGATCCCGCTCAGCACCACCTCCGGCACCCCCGCCGCCCCCAGCCGCTCGACCTGTCGCACCACCTCCTCGACCGGCACCGACCGCGCCCGACCGCGCACCTGCGGCACGATGCAGTACGCGCAGCGGCCGTCGCAGCCGTCCTGGATGCGCAACGGCACGCGGTGCCGCCCCGTCGAGCCCGGGGCGGAACCGGGACAGACCGACGCGCCGGGCCCGCCCGCCGGCGCGAGCCGCTCCCGGATCGCGCGCGCCGCCTCGACGGGGCCGCCCGCGGTCAGCACGAGATCGGCACCCAGTTCGCGGCACGCCGCCACCCCCGCCAGCCGGGCAAAACAGCCGGCCGCGACGATCCGCAACTCCGGATGCTCCCGCCGCAGCCGGCGCATCGTCTTGCGCGCATCCCGCTCGGCCCGCGCCGTCACCACGCAGCCGTGCACGACCGCGATTCCGGCGTCCGCCGCCCGGCGCTCGTCGAGCACCGGAAGGCCTCGCTCGACCAGCGCGTCGCGCAGGACTTCCTCGTCCGCCTGCTGCGCCCGGCAGCCGAACGTCAACAGCACGACCTCGGATCGCACCGCCCGCGGCGTTGCCGGCTCCGAGGCCTCCCGCGGCGGCGGAAGGGACGGGGGCGCGACTGCGGCGGCGACTCCTCCGGCGTCCGCGTCCGGCGTCGCGCCGCCCCCGGCGCTTTCCGGCGCCCGGCGTCGCCTCGCCCGCGACACCGCCGCCGCCCTCTCGCCGGCCGAACGACTGCCTGCTCGACCGGTCGCCTTCGCTCCCGCCCGCCCCTTCGTGGACCGTTTCTCGTTCGTCACCGTTCCGGGCTCCGTCCCCCCGGGAACCCCCGAGTCAGAAGCCGAGGTCGATCGGCCGGGTCGGCGCAGTGCCGCCCAGCGCGCGACCGGCGCGGAAGAACAGCGTATCGACCCGGACCGCCCCGCGATCGACCACCAGGTGCTGGTACCCCGCGGCCCCCTCGGCCGACTCCGAGGAGGCGTTCCGGACGTGCTCGGCGTACTGCGTCTGGAGGTAGTGGGACAGTTCGCCGATCCGCACCAAACCGTCGCCGTCGAGGTCCGCGTATCCCTCGACCGCCTTCTGGAAGAAGTGCGACAGGTAGCCGCCTGCCTGGAATTCGTCGGCCACGTTCGAGGTCAGGTCCTCTTCGGAGGAGAAGAACCCGACGCGTCCCGGTTCGGACACGACGTCGCGGGCGAAGCCGCCGGCGAAGCAGGAGTCGAGGGCGACGACGGCGAGGCCGGCCTGGACCTCGCCGAGGTCCTGCCGCATCTCGTCGTCGGTGTACTCGCCATCGACGAGCACGATCGTCTCCTCCCGGCCATCGACCTCGTCGGGGTGGCGCCGGGGATCGGAGGGTCCCTGCCCGCCGTGGCCGGAGTAGAAGAACACGAACACGTCGTCGCTCCCGACGCGGCGCGACATGCGCTGGATCGCACCGCGCACGTTCCGCACGGTGGCGCGGCCGTCGGTGATGAGGTCGATGTGCGCGTCGTCCATCAGCCCGATCCCCTTGAACGTCTGCGCGAGCTTCTCCGCGTCCTCGCGGCAGAGCGGGAGATCGTTGACGCTGCCCGGATAGTCCGAAATGCCGACGAACACGCCGAAGAACTCGCGGTTCTGGTCGGGCACGCCCGTCAGCGACGGCCCCGGACCTGGCCCGGGCAACTCGGCGTCCAGCGCGAGCGCCACGTCGTAGGTCCCCGTCTCGGCCGGACGGTACGTCGTGGCCAGCACGTGGTACGTCCCGTCGACCGGCAACTGCAGCACCACGCTCGCATTGCGGTCGTTGGGGCCGACGTCGTCGTTCTCCATCTGCCGCCCGTCCGGGAACCGGACGATGAGATACGGATCGACGGCCGTGGAAATCAGGTCGACGCGCGCCACCTGTCCCGCCCGTCCCTCGAAGGTGTAGGCGTCGAAGTACTCGCCGCTGGCCAGCGTGGCGTCGCCGGGGGCGAACCGGCCGCTCGTGCTGCGCCCCGCGGTCAGCGCGACGGCCTCCTGCGCCGTCGTCGCCGGCGACGGCGCCGCATCCTCCGTCGCCACCCGCAGCTCGTAGCGCCCGCTCTCGCCGGGCTGGTACGACGTCACCCCGACCTGGTACGTGCCCGCCTCGTCGAGCCGACGGCGGATCCGCGCGTTGCGCGTGCCGCCGCCGTCCTCCGCATCGTCGTTCTCGAAGCGCTCGCCGCGGGGCGTGACGAACATCAGGTACGGATCGAACTCGGTCGAGGCGAGATCGATCGTCACGGAGCGCCCGGACTCCAGCGGCAGCGGGAACCAGTCGACGAACTCCCCGGAGGCGAGCTGGTCGTCGCCGGCCGCCAGCGCGCCGTCGAGCGGCCGGCCCGGGACGAGAGTTGCCGGCGCCTGCTCCGGCTCCCCCGCACCGCCGCCGGTCACGACGCGCAGGCGGTAGTCGCCCCGCTCCCCGCGCTGATAGGACGACGCGGCCACGAGATAGGAGCCGGAGACCGGGGCCACGAACGACAGGAACGAGTCGGTGTTGCCCCGGGTCCGGTCGTCGTTGACCAGCGGGTCGCCGGACGGCGGAACCACCGCCAGGAAGGTATCGACCTGCCGGGAGGCGAGGTCGACCGTCACCGCCTGGCCCTGCGCCGCGTCGAACACGTACCAGTCGGCCCACTGCCCGCCGCCCAGCGACCGGTCGCCGGGTCCGAGCGACCCGGTGACGGTCTCGCCGTTGCCGATCGGCTGTCCGGACGGCGGCTCATCGGACCCGACCGGCGCCGGCGACACCGCCGGCGGCGGTTCCGACCCCGGCTGCACGATCACGAACCCCGCCCCCGGCCGGATCGATAACAGACCCTGGCGCACGGGGTGGATGCCGGCCTGCACCGTCTGCCCCGCCCCGCCGCCGACGAGCGACCGGACCCCGGGCGCCGGCATCAGCCTCGGACCGGCGCCCGTGATCGGCCCCAGGCGCCCGCCGTCGCTCCGCACGTACAGCCGGTACGCCCCCGACTCCCCGGGGCGCTTGCTGGTCAACACGACCTGGTGCACGCCGTCCTCGGTCAGCTCCAGGTCGAGCCGCGCGTGGGTCCCCTTGCCCCCGTCGTCGTCGTCGAACTGCCGGCCGGAAGGCGTCCGCACGATCAGGTACGCGTCGAAGTCGGTCGAGACCAGCCGCACCACCAGATGCTGGCCGCGGCGGGCCGTGAACGGCAGCAGGTCGAAGTACTCGCCGGACGAGATCGTGCGATCGCCCGGTCCGAGCGCGCCTTCGACCGGGGACGTCGCCGCGGAGAGGTCGCGCACCACGACCCCCGCCGCGTCCACCACCGCCTCCGTTCCGGTGCCGGACGACTCGATGCCCTGCGCCGCCGCCGCCCCGGGCACCAGCGCCGACACGAAACCGCCCATCACGCACGACATCATCCCGGCACGTCCCATCACCGACCACTCCTCGGCGCGCGCCAGCGCCACGCACCTGCCGTCGGACACGATAGTACGAATGCCGCGCCGACCGGAAGAGGCTCGACCGCGGGCCGGAACCGACGGCGCGGCGGACCGCGGCGGGTGACGATTGACCCGGGCGGGGCCGGTTCGTAGACTCCCCCCCCGATGTTTCCGGGCTTCGCGCTGGACGACTTCGATTCGTACGTTCCCGAACGGGCGACGAGCAACATGTTCAACCGGCAGCGGCTGGCCGTGAAGGAGAAGCTGCTGGAGATCACGCGCGCCGCCGCGGACGCGGTCCGGGCCGCCTGCCCGGACCTCGAGCCTGCCGCGAGCGACCATGCGCCGACGCTGCGCAACGGCAAGCGGGTCGAGTCCCAGTGGAGCTTTTTCTGGCGCGGTCCGGAACTGCGGGCCGGCGTCGCGGAGGTGATCGAAGGCAGCCGGGGTCTTGGCGACCTGCTGGCCGACCCGCCGCCGTGGTGGCGCCACGCCGTCCTGGCCGCCACCGTCACCCCGGACGGCTTCGCCGTCGGCCTGCGCATCTCCGCCCAGGCGCTCGTCGACGCCGCCAACCTCCGCGCCCTGCTCGCCGATTCGGAGGCTCGCGACCGACTGCTCGCGGCGCTCCGCGCCCTGCCCGAGTCGTTCGCGCTCGCCGTCCCGGGCGCCGCGTCCGTCCCGGCGCCCGCCGTCACCCCCGCCACGCTCGAGGCGTTCCTCGCGGCCTTCCCGGAAGGCGGCACGGCGTGGTTCGACGTCGGACGGACCTGGCCGAAACCGGAAGCGGCCGCCGCGGGCTCGGGGCTGCTGCGTCGCGCCGCCGAGGACCTCGAACGCCTCGCCCCGCTGTATCGCTGCGCCGCCTGGACGCCCGACAACGACCACGTCGGCTTCGACCGACTGCTCGAACGCGTGCGGCTCGAACGGGCGCACGAGGAGGAGGAGCACGACGACGCGCAACGCGCCTTCTCCGAACGACGGGCGGGGTCGCAGGCGGCGGCGCGGGAGCGGCTGGAGCGGATGTTCGCCGACCGCGGCCCGGCGATCACGCGCGGGGCGACCCGCGAGATCCCGGCTTCCCCCCTCCCCGCCTGGGCCCCCGTCGGCCGACGGCGGCGCGAGGAGCCGGGCGAGCGTTCCACCGAGAAGCCGGCGGCGCGCGAGGTGCCGGCGGCGCCGGAGGAGGCGCGATCCTCCGTCGAGGCGCGGGCGGCGGCCGGCGGCCGCGAGACCTCGGGCCGGTCCGCCGGCGCGCGACACCCGCGACCCGCCGCCGAGCCGCCGCGACCGAGGGAACGCGAGTCCACCGCGGCTCCGCAACAACGGCCCGGCCGACCCGGGCCCGGGTCCGCTCCCCCGACCGGCCGAGCGGCATCGCTCGAACACGGCGGCGGCGCCGCCGAGACCGGCGGTATCGCCCCGGGCTCGCTGGTCCGCTTCCGCGACGGCTCGCTGCGCGGCCGCGTCGGCACGCTGTTCGAGGTCAGCGCCCGCGGCGAGGCGCGCGTGATGCTCGGACTGTTCACCACGCGCGTGCCGGTCGAACAGCTCGCCGAGGTGCGCCGCCGGACCGGATCGTCCTGACCCGCCGCGATGGACGATCTTCCTCCGATCCGGAGCGTCGCCCGATCCGCTCGACCGAATCGCCGACCGGGATCCGCCCCGCCCGCCCGCGGCAGCGTCGCCGCGGCGTCCGGGCGCAGCGTCAGGGAATCCCCGTCACCGTGAGCGTGTAGTCGCCGCAGTGCATCCAGCTCCCGGTCGGCTCGTTGTAGCCGTCCAGGAACACGTAGTACATGCCGGCCGGCAGCGAGAGGCCGCCCGTGTCGGAGTGGATCCGGTACGATCCGCTGCGGTAGCCGCAGCCGTCGTCCCGGCAGGCGCGCTGCGGCGTCTCCCGCGTGCAGACTTCGCGAACGTAGATCGCGGTATCGACGCAGGTCGAATCCGCGTCGGTGGGGCAGAACGTCGATGACCCGCAGCTCTGCACGCGCACCGTCGCCGGGAGCGGCAGGTAGAAGTAGTAGACGACATCCTCGCCCGATCCGCTGTACATGTAGTCGCAACTCGAGGGAGCCGGAACGTAGTCGGCGGCGAAACCGCAGGAGTTGCGGGTATCGCCCGCGGTCGTCAGCCGCAGCGGGTCGCCGCAGCGGTCGTCGGTGGGCCCGGGGTCGGTGACGTAGAGATCAACGGAGTAGGTCCCGCCGGCGGCGGCGGTCTTGGCGTCGAGGAACACCTGGTAGGTCCCGCCCGGCAGGTCGCGCAGCACCAGCAGCGAGGTGTTGCGCCCCCCGGCGTCGTCGTTGCATTCGACCTCCGCTCCGTCGCAGCCGCAGTTGCGGACGTAGACCACCGTGTCGAACGAGGTGCCGTGCGCGGCGATGAAGACGTCCTTCGTCCCGGTGGTCGTGAAGGCGAACACCGCCTCGGCGCCGTCGCCCCCGCAGCTCCCACGGGTGGTGCCGGCGCCGGCGACGAGGGTCCCGGTGAGGCGGTTGCCCGGCAGCGTCACCTCCACGGCGCCCGGGCAGAGCGGGCAGCCCGAGCAGCCGTCGTCGATCACGGTGTCGCAGTCGTCGTCGCACGAATTGCCGCAGACGTCGGTGGGAGCGCAGCAGACGCCCGTCGGGGCGCACGAGTCGCTGCAGGATCGGGCGCCCGGCGTGCCGCAGCCGGTGGTGCAGGCGACGGTTCCTCCGGCGCAGCAGGGGAACCCGTTGTCGCAGACCAGGTCGCAGTCGTCGTCGCGGCCGTTGCAGGTCTCGGGCGGCGGAACGCAGGCTCCGGGGCCGCACATCGCCGAGCAGGCCCGCGATCCCGTCGAGCCGCAGCTCGTGCCGCACGGCTCGATCGAACCCGCGCAGCAGGGAAACCCGTTGTCGCAGGCCGTGTCGCAGTCGTCATCGACGCCGTTGCACAGCTCCGCGGGCGGCACGCAGGCGCCGGACCAGGCGCAGTCGCCGCCGCACGCCTCCTGGCCCGCCGTCCGGCACGTCGTGGCGCAGGCGCGCGTCCCGCCGGTCTCGCAGGCCTCGCGTCCGGCCCACACGTAGCCGTCCCCGCACGTCGCGTTCCGGCACGAACTGAGGCAGGCGTCGGTGTTGCTGGTGTTGCCGTCGTCGCACTCCTCCCCGGGGTCGACCGCGCCGTTGCCGCAGCCGACCGCCGCGCAGACGCCCGAGCGGCAGACGCCCGGGGCGCCGCCCGCGGTCGTGCAATCCGAGCCGTCCGGCGGAGGGGTCCCGGCCGTGCAGACGTGCTCCGCGCAGGTCTCGACCCCCGTGCACGGCTCCCCGTCGTTGCACTCCGGGTCGCTCTCGCAACTCCACGTGCAATCCGGATCGCAACCGTCCCCGGACGTCGCGTTCCCGTCGTCGCACTGCTCGTGGCCCGCCCGGACGAAGCGATCGCCGCACGAGGCCGACCGGCAGGTCGTCAGACAGTCGTCGGTGTCGTCCGTGTTGCCGTCGTCGCACTCCTCGCCGCGATCGACCGTGCCGTTGCCGCACGAGGCTGCGGCGCAGAAGCCCGAGCGGCAGACGCCCGGGTCGCCCGAGGTCTGCACGCACTCCGTGCCGTCCATCGCCGCCGTGCCCGGCCGGCAGACGTGGCCCGCGACCTCGCACGTCTCGACGCCGTTGCAGACGTCGGCGTCGTCGCAATCCAGGTCGACCTCGCAGGTCCACCGGCAGTCCGGCTCGCAGCCGTCCCCGGAAACCCCGTTGCCGTCGTCGCACTCCTCGCCGGGATCGAGGCTGCCGTTCCCGCAATCGAGCAGGACCTCGCCGTCGTCGGACGCATCCCCGTCCTCGACGACCTCCCCGTCGTCCCCCGCGTCTCCGTCCGGAACCTCCGTCTCGCCCTCGACGTCGAGGACGTCGGTTTCCGGACCGGCATCGACCGGATCGAAGGAGAACAGCGCGTGGCATCCGGCGCCGAAGCCGGCCAGCGCGAGCACAACCGCCAGGTTCACGGCGGAGAAACCACGGCGCGCCGAACCACCAGACGTCCGTGCTTCCATCAACGCCTCCTCGGCCGCCGGGGTCGCCCGCGATCCGCGCCCGACTCCCCCGACTTGCGCCCGGCACCGCATCCGGCCGGGCCACGCCCTGATGCTAGGCTGTCCCGGTTGCGGCTCCGCGTCAAGTTGCATGACCGGCCGCTCCGCGCCGGAACCGGCGGGTCGGGGCGCCGCCTCCGTCTCCCGAGGTCGCCGGCAGGCCGCCGAAAAGCCTCAGTACGTGAACGCGATCCGGCTCTGCAGCGTCCACAGGTCGGTGCCCTCGAGACGGGCGGCGCCGAGGTTGAACGCGCCGGCGTCCGGCCGGAGCCATCCCGCCTCCAAGACGGCAAGCACGTGATCGCGGAAGAACCGGTAGCGCACCGAGGCGTCCAGTTCCACGCCGAGGTTCGGGTGGCCGTCCGGGTCCTGGAACTCGCACTCCATTCCCTGGTACACCGGGTCGCAGACCTCGTCGGCCCAGGCGGTGAGGACCCCGAGCGTCAGTTGCAGGCCGGGCCACGGCTCGACGATGCCGACGAACGAGAGGAACCACGAGTTGTACACGCCGCCCTTGGACCACATCCCCTCGTTCTCCACCCACGCGTTCCGGGTCCGCTCGGCCAGCAGTTCCTCGTACAGGATCAGTCCGACGTTGACGTCCGGCGCCGCCGCGCGGCCGCTGAAGTTGCCGTCGGCCGGGTCGGCGTCGCCCGAGGCGTAGCCGGCTTCGGCCTTGGCCGTGAACATCCAGCGCGACCACCCCAGGCGCGCGATCCACCCGAGCAGATCGGCCTCCTTGTACGGATAGAGATGCGTCACCGGATCCTCGGGCCCCAGGGGAATCGCGTAGGTGCTCCCGTGGATCGCGTACAACTCTCCCTCGAAGAACAGGTCCCACAGCCGCAGCCTGGCGAACGCATCGTGGATGAAGACCTGCGACGAGGTGCTCGGTTGTTCGCGGTAGACGAAGTGGTAGCCCGCCGTCAGCGCATCGGTCTCGGCGAACCAGTCGAGCCCGTCCTGCTTCCAGACCAGGCCCAGGAACCACTCGTCCACGTCGTCGTCGTCCCCGGCCAGCCACCCGCTGTCGTAGGGCGGCCGGATCTCGTCCTGCTCCAGGAAGTCCTCCACCAGTTTCTCCCAGGCGACGACGAGGATCAGCGGCGTGTCCGCGGAGGGAAGCCCGGCGATCGCCCGCGCGATCGAGATCGGCTTGGTCGCGAACAGCAGCCGGTCGCACGTGGACCCGTAGTGGTTGTCGCCGAAGTCGTCGTCGAAGCCGTCGCCGTCGTCGCTGAGCAGCCCGAGGCCCCAGTCGGAAGGCTGGCGGCCGACCCGCAGAACGCCGAGCGGCAGATTCGACTCGATCCAGGCGTGCCGCACGTAGACCCACGGCGCCTCCTCGCCGCTCGTCCGCGTGCGCGACGGGTCGCCGGCGAACAGCGGGGTGGTGGACAGCCCGGCGTTGTCGCCCCACAGCACGTCGTCGAGCAGGTCGAGCGTGACGTGCAGCGTGATCCATTCGCCGTAGCCCACCTCCGGCTCCAGCCGCAGCCGCTGGGTCATGTACCGCAGCGTCTGGGTCCGCTGGTCCGCGGGGTTGAGCGGATACATCACGTTCCCGAGGACGTGGGCACGGGCGCGGTAGTAGCCGTGCAGCGCGTAGCGGAACCCATCGTCCTCCCCTTCCGCCGCCGCCTCGTCCCCGCGGCCGGCGTCCGCCTCGTCCCCGCCCGCCGGCTCGACCTCGCGCGGCGTGCCGTCGTCGACGGTCCAGGCCGGGTCCACCGGCGGCCGCTCGGCCCGGGCCGGCGGGACGAGCACGGCGACGATCAGCAGGACGGTCGGGGTGAAACGGGTCATGCGCACCTCACCTCGCGGAACGGACCGGCGGACCGGCGGGCGCCGCGGGAACCCCCCGGGCGCGACGGATCGAGACTACCCGCGGCGCCGCGCCGACACAACCGGTGTCCGCGCCCGGACCGGACGCGGCCGAGGCGACGCCCCGAGGAGCTGCGGCCTCGTCCCGACCGTGGCATACTGCGGTCATGCGGGAACTCGCACGAACGGACCGAAGAGCGAAGATCCGCGCCGCCGCGGCGGCGCTTCTCGTGCTCGCCGGAGGATGCGCCGCGGGCGCCGCCGCCGGCGATGCCGGGCCGGACGGCCGGGCCGACGCCGACGGGGTCCGCGATGCGGACGCCGGAACCGACCCCGGCCCGGATCCCGGCGCGGACGCCGGTCTCGACGCGGAGCCCGATCCCGGCAGCGACCTGCCGTCGCCCGACGGCGCGGACGGGGACGGCGGCGAGGCCGAGGCCGGGCCCTGGTGCGGCGACTTCTGCGACCCGTTCTCGATCGTGCTGCTGCCCGACACGCAGTACTACACGAGCAAGCAGTCCTGGGGCGAGGGCAACACCTATCGCAAGCAGATGCAGTGGATCCTCGACCACCGCGCCTCGCACAATATCCGGTTCGTCATCCACCTGGGCGACATCACGAACAACAACACGGTCGAGCAGTGGGAGATCGCGGACCGGGCGCATCGGATGCTGGACGACGCGGGAGTCCCGTACAGCGTCGTGCCGGGCAACCACGACTATCTCAGTCCGTTCTCGCGGAGCGGCACGCGGTTCAACGACTACTTCGGCCCGACGCGGTTCGCCGGCCGCCCGTGGTACGGCGGCCACTACGGCGGCGGCAACGAGAACAACGTCGCGTTGTTCGAGGTCGGGCCGATGCGGTTCCTGGTGCTGAACCTCGAGTACGGGCCGCGCAAGGACCCGCTGTGCTGGGCCGAGGACGTGATCGCGGCGCACCCGGATCGCCAGGTGATCGTGGTCAGCCACTGCATCCTGACCCACGGCGGGGCCTACGACCACAACTGCCCGAACGTCGACTACCTCGTCCCGGGCGGCGACGGGGAGACGATCTGGGACGAGCTGGTGGCGCGGCACAGCAACGTGTTCCTGGTGTTGTGCGGCCACGTCGGCGACTCCGAGCTGGTGCCGCGCACCGGCCACGGCACGAACCTCGTGCACCAGATGCTGGTCGACTACCAGTTCGAGGCGGCGTGCACCGCCGCCGCTCCGGCATCGTGCACGTCCCACTGCCAGGACGGGACGTACACCGGCAACGGTTGGATGCGCGAGCTGGTGTTCCACCCGCTGGAGGGGCGGATCGAGGCGCGGACGTTCACGGTGGAGGAAGGCAACGCGGTGGTCTTCCCGGGCGGCCGTCCGTGGTTCTTCTGCTCTCCGACGAATCCCGTCGGACCCGAGGACCACCGCTGGTACCCGTCCGATCCGTGCGATCCGGCGCACCAGTTCTCGTTCGAGCACGACCTGCGGCCGCCTGCGGCGGACGTGCGCACCGATGCGGGCCGGCGGGGCTTCACGGACAGGACGGTCAACACGATCGGCGACGGCGACCAGTTCGCCCCGCGCATCGCCGGCCGCCCCGGCGGCGACTTCGTCGCGGTCTGGGAGGACGACTCGTCGCCGGCCGACGGCGCCGGCAACCTGGACGTGATGGCCCGCGGGTTCGCGGCGGGAGGCTGCCAGCGGTTCGCCCAGCTCGAAGTCAACCCGACGACGGCGGGACAGCAGCGGGCGCCGGCCGTCGGCATGGCGGCCGACGGCTCGTTCGTCGTCGCGTGGGAGGACGACAACGACGGGAACGGCGTCTTCCAGATTTACGCCCGCGGGTTCCGTGACGACGGCCGCGAGCGGTTCGCGGTGCGGACGGTCAACAGCGTCGCGGCCGGACAGCAGCGCCGACCGGCCGTCGCGGTCGCGCCGGACGGCCGGTTCGTCGTCGCCTGGGAGGACGACCAGGACGGCGACGGCGACCTGCAGATCTGGATGCGCGGTTTCGCGGCGGACGGCTCCGAGCGGTTCGCGGATCGCAGCGTGCACGACGACGACGCCGGCAACCGCCGTCGCCCGGCTCTCGCCGCGCTGCCCGACGGCGGGTTCATCGTGACGTGGGAAGACGACGGCGACGGAAACGGGTACTACCAGATCCACGCGCGCGGTTTCGGGCCCGACGGCGCGGAGCGTCTCGCCCGGTGGACCGTCAACCGCGTGGCCGACGGGCAGCAATACCGGCCGGCCGTCGCCGCCGACGCCGCCGGCGGCTTCGTGGTCCTGTGGCAGGACGATCCGGAGAACGACGGCAACTACCAGATCTTCGCGCGCGGTTTCGAGGCGGACGGACGGGAGAGGTTCGCCGACTTCCGCGTCAACCAGAACGGCGACGGCCAGCACCTCGCTCCCGCCGTCTCCGTCGCCGACTCCGGCGCCTTCGTCGCCGTCTGGCAGGACGACTCCGACGGCAACGGCAGCTACCAGATCCGCGCGCGCGCGTTCACTGCGGCCGGGACCGAACGCCGGGCGGAGTGGACGGCCAACCGGTTCGCCGACGGCCAGCAGCGCGCCCCCGACGTCTTTCTGGAACGCTCCGGCGACTCGCTCGTCGTCGTCTGGGAGGACGACATGGACGGCAACGGCGCCTACCAGATCCTCGCCGGCGGCCTCGACCTGCCCCCCTAGCCGCTCCCCGGCAGCGGATCACCACCACCCGCGACCGCGAATCGACCCCGCTCTCCGAACCGACCTGGCCGGACGCTGCGGGACAGCCGAGCCTGGCGACGTGCGACAGATGCGCGGGCGGGGATCAGTCGGGGAGTTCGGCGAGCGGGTTGACGTCCACGATCACGATCGCGTCCGCGATCGCGTGGACCTCCTTGCGGCCCAGCAGGTTGTAGGGGAACTCCGTGCTCGCGGCGGTCAGGCGGCCGCGGATCTCGAGCACCCAGTCACCCGGCGGCACCTGCGCGATCGCGTACAGCCCGTCCGGGCTGGAGTACGGCTGGTTATCGATCCGCGAGGGAAACTCGTCGACGAAGTATCGTGCGTAGCACTCGCGCGGGTTCCGGACGTGGCAGTCCTGCCCGGAGGCGTCGAGCAGCCGCGCCACGATCCCCTCGACCTCGTCGGGGGGATCGGCGCAGTCCTGGAAGGCGCCGGCGACGATCGCGTGGTCGGCGTCCGGCGTGATGCCGAGGATCGTCGGGATCAGACGGTAGGTCGAATCGGAAATCGAGAGCGCCCGGACCCGGCCCCCGTCCGCGTCGGGACACTCGACGTCGTACTCGACCGTCGTCCGCTGGGCAGCCCCGGTGGTGGGCGACCGGCCGCCGGTGGCCCGGTACGCGATCAGACCGCGGGCCGGCAGCCCGGCCACGCCGGCCACCTCGCCCGAAGCGTCGGTCGGCCCGACCGTCAGGTCCGGCGTGTCATCGACCACGTTGTCGAGGAACAGTTCGACGGTGACGCCCGGCACGCGGTACTCGTCCTCGAAGTCCTCCACGTAGAGCGTGGCCGTGACGGTCCCGGGCAGCGGCGGGACCGGCGGATTGTTCCCCAGGCAGCTCATGTCGGCGCCCGTCTCGGCGAGGGTCGGCAGCCGCAGCTCGCAGACGTGCGACTCGGGGACGCACACCGAGCCGATCGGACACTCGTCCGTCCGGCCGCAGTGCCCGGCCGCGTCGCCGCCGGTATCGCCCGCCGTGTCGCCGCCGTCCGGGTTGCCGCTGTCGTCGTCGCCGCAGGCGAAGGCGAGCCCCAGCGCCAGTCCCGCCACGCCCAGTCCGAGTCCGATGCGCTTCATCTTCGTTTCCCTCCTCTCCTCGCCTAGGGCCGGCGCTCGAGCATTTCAAGCACCGTCCGTTCGATCGTCGGCCAGCCGTTCGGGCCGACCGAGTTGGTTTCCTCGTAGTGGTCGCCGAACGCCTCCTCGACGTACGGCTGGACCCCGTCCAGGAAGTAGTCGTACGACGGAATCATGTACCCGAGCATGTCGTTGGTCAGGCCCCAGGCCATCGGGTACTCGGCGCCCTCCAGCCGGTCGAACAGGTAGGGCGGGCCCGGCGCGCGCGCGAGGTCGGGCGGGTGGGGCTGGCCGGGGGCGATGATCGGCCAGGCGTCGGGGGTGTAGCGGCCGTCGTAGCCGCCGAGGAACAGTTCCGGGCACGGTTCGCCGCCGAAGGTCAGCACCTGGGCGCGCCCCAGCCGGATCCACGACACCTCGCTCCAGAGGTGCGGGAAGTTGCCCGCCTCCAGCGGCAGGGTCGGGTCGTAGCCGTGAATCTCGCGGTCGCGGAACGTCCGGTTCAGCAGCATCGCATGGTAGGCGTAGTTCTCGATCACGAGGTCGAAGCGGGCGCGGACCCAGGCCAGGTCGAGGGTGTCTTCCGGCGGGGTCGCTTCGGACAGCGCGCGCAGGGCGCCCACGGCGAGGATCCGGCCGACCTCCTGCGCCCCGTCGATGCTCCGCAGCACCTCGTGCGGCAGATCGACCCCGTCCAGCCCCGTGCACTGGACCCGCCCGGGTCCGATCTGGCTGCCGAGCGGTCCCTGGACGAAGATCGCGGTGCCGCCCACCCCCGGCACGTTCACCGGCCCCTCGTTCACTCCCTCCTCGATGCCGACGCGCAGGGCGTGCACGTAGTCGGCGGTCAGCGAGTTGATCTCGTCCGAGGAGTACTCGGGGTGGGACGTGAAGTGGACCAGCGTGGCGATCGTCGAGCCGTCGGCGGCGTCCTGGAAGCCGAGCACCGTGAGATACGGATCCAGAATCACCGGATCGCGCGCGTCGGAGACGACGTTGGCGATTCCCTTCGTCGGATGCTCGCCCGGGATCGTCCGCCCGTAGCGCACGCGCGCGGGCCGGAGGTCCGCCACCGCCTCGCGCGTCGCCTCCTCCATCCGCCCCAGCAGGAACTCCATGTACGCCGGATCGGCGCCGCACGTCACCTCGTCCAGCCCCCAGATCCCGATCGTGTCCGGGCCCTCGTGGTTGTGGGCCGCCGCCACGAGCAGGTAATCGATGCCGAGGTCCGCCACCGCCTCGCGCAGGGTTTCCACGTCGTCGAGGAAGATGCCGACGATGTCGGCGGTGACGATGGCCAGCAGTCTCTCGCCCGCGCGGATCGCCAGGGCGCGTACTTCGATGTCGTCGTGGATGTCGTTGGCCGGGCGCGGGTTGCCGAAGCCGGCGATCCAGACGCCGTCGAACCTGCCGTTGCCGTTGGCGTCCCGGTACTGGTCGCCGTCCCGCGGATCGTATTCGCCGTCGCCGTTGACATCGACGGTCATCGGTTCGGTGATCGTCGGATTGGCCACCCGCACGCCGACCCCCACCTCGAACGACGCCGTCGTCTCCGCGGGGCACTCCGGGTCGCCGGGGCAGCGCCAGAAGGTCGTGGGGAACGGAACGTCCCCGCCCGTTGCGTCCACCTCGGTTCCACCGTCGTCGGCGGCGGACGTCGAGTCGTCGCCGCACGCGGCCGCCAACGACGACACCGCCGCCACCCACCACCACACGCCGCGCATGGACGCCTCCCTTCCCCCGGCCTCGGCTACGGCGCCGGGGGGGCCGGCCAGCCGGATCCGAACGGCCACTCCGGCAGTTCGGGACAACTGTTGTCCTCGAGGCAGAGGCGGTAGTCGAGCACGCGCCCCTGCGTGCCGAAGTAGCGGCCGATCATGTTGATCATGAACGTGTTGACGTCGAAGGCCAGACGCGGGTCGGGCACGTAGAAGCCGTGGTCGCCGGCGGCCGAGATGTAGGGCAGGACGAGCGCCGAGGCGCCCTGGGGGCATTCGACCATCTCCAGCACCCCTTCGCCGTCGCGCGTGACCTCGCATTCCGACGGCGAAGCGCCGCGCGACGGCTGCCAGGCGCGCAGCGGGAGGAACGGCTCGGGATAGGTCTGCGGCCGGAGCTGGCCGAAGCCGTCGGTGCCGCGCGACAGGTCGTCGATGTCGAACAGCGCCGGCGTCCCCCATTCCGGCGGGTTGAGCCGTTCGAGGCCCATGTAGACGCCGAAATCGATGAGCGCCCGGTTCGGGGTCCGGCCGCCGAGGTCGGGCGAGCGCGACGCGGCGTCCCAGCGCAGGGCGCCGGCGCAGCGGGCGATCGAGATGCCGGTGTTGGTCGGCACGTTCATGTCGCCGACGGTCACGATCGTCATCGAGTTCCGGTAGTGCGGCGCGTAGACCGCGGGGTCGCCGGGATCGAGCACGAGCTGGGCGAGGCCCATGAAGCGGCGGATGTCGGGGGTGCCCCGCCGCAGGCCGAGCCCCTCGGCCGGCGCCACCAGTTCGTCGCCCTCCGCCCAGTCGTCCCACTCGAACGGCGGCGGGTCGATCTCGAAGGTGCGGATCGGCGCCGAGCGTCCCTCGGCGTCGGCGGTACGCGGCCGCACGCCCGGGGCCAGCGCGCAGGCCTCGGCATCGACCAGCGGGTAGGCGCCGCCGGCGGCGGAGGAGCCGTCGTAGATCATGAGCTCGAGCGGATCGTGGAGGTTGGCGGGAATGCCGATCCGCACGCGCGGCTGGGCGCACTGGGGATCGTCGTCGTCGGTCGCCCCGTCGCGGTCGTTGTCGACGCCGTCGTGGCAGTCGAGCGACATCAGGTTGCCGTTCTCCGCCGCCTGAGCCACGAAGCAGCGCGGCTCCTCGGGCCGGCGCATGTTGCGCAGCACCACCACGTCGCCCGGCCGGATCGTGCGGTCGGTGTCGGTCGTCGGGTCGGAGTTCAGGCACCCGAACTCGACCTCGCCGGTGCTGTTGAGCTGCGGGATCAGGAAGCGGGCCGAGACGAGGCTCGGGTCGCAGCTCCCGGCCGCCGGGTCGCAGCACGCCGTCCGGTTGCGGCGGGCGTCGGTGTTGTAGCGCGAGGCCGCCGGGACGAACATCACGATCGGGCCCATCATCCGCAGGATCACCGCCTCCTTCACGCCGCCCTGGGTCGAGCGGATGCCGACGTCGCCCAGGCCGCCGCCGCCGGAAACCGGGGCCACGGCGCGGATCGACGGATGGGTGCCGCCGAGGACGCCGGACATGATCCCGCCCAGCGACTGGCCCCAGACGTAGTAGTCGTTGTCCGGCCCGCCGAAATCGATGTCGCCGTCCCCGTCGAAGTCCCCGGCGAAGTCGCGGCGACCGTCGGCATTGAAGTCGTACGGCTCGCGCTCCCCGTCGCCGTCGATGTCGAACTCCGCCGCCCGGCGCCCGTCGAACGAGCGGAAGATCTGGATCAGGCGGATCAGGTCGAGCGCCGACTGGCGGACCACGTCGCGGGTGTGGAACAGGTAGGAGGTCCAGAAGTCGCCCGCCGAATCCTCCACGTCGTCCTCGTAGCGCACGTTCGACCAGCGCTGTCCGTCCCAGTGGCCGAGCCATGCGTTGGGCGCGTCGGTCGCCGTGCCGCCGGGCAACTCCGCCACGTCCTGCGCGTAGCCGCTGAACGGCACGTCGAAGTGCATCGTCGGGAAGCAGGGGTGTCGGCCGCACGGGGCGGCTTCGAGGTCGGCGGGGTCGCTGCCCGAGCCGGAATACTTGTCGTTGTCCATGTCGACCGCGCGGTCGTCGAGCAGCGCGAGGCCGGCGCCGTGGAGATCCTCGTTGTTGAAGATCCCCATCGCCACATCCTTGAGGATCGGATCGATCGCGATCCCGTGGTGGACGCAGTCCCAGGTGACGGTCGTCAGACCGAACTTGGCCAGCGAGCCGGCGAACCCCAGCCCTTCGATCTTGAAGCCCGTGTAGCCGTGGCCGTAGAACACCACGGGGGACGGCGCGTTCTCGGGCTTGCCGTTGTTCCGGTTGTACTGCCGCACGTACTCGTCCTTCGGCACCATCGCGATGAAGTTCACGCGCCCCGGCGTGTAGCGCCCGCGGCCGGTCTTCCAGTTGACGTCCCAGGATTCCTCCTCCCAGCCGTCGCCGTCGCTGTCGAGGAACTGGGGCGAGGCGAACCAGCCGAAGACGAAGTAGTCGATGAACTGGTAGGTGTTGATCAGCGGCGCCGCCTCGTCCGGGTTGAGGTCGAACACCTCCGTCGCCGCGCGCAGCAGCGTCGGCGCGAGGAACTCGGCCTTGATCGTGTAGATGTTCGCCGGAAGCTCGCGCCGGCACCCGCCGTACGGATTGCAGACGTGCAGCGGGAAAATGTACGCCTCCGGCGGAAACTCGTCGTGCAGCCGCGCGAACGGCCCCGTCCCCTCCTCCAGCCCCTCGATCATCTTCAGGATGTCCATCCGCACGCTCTCGGTCCCGTAGGTCCAGGCGAACGCCACGTCGTCGATCCGCAGCCCGCCGTAGATCTCGCGGTGCGCCGCGAGAATCCCCTCCAGCGGCGCCAGGTCCGCCGTCTGGTCCACGTGGTGGAAGTAGGGGAACGGCGAACGCACCGGCTGGCCCCGCGTGTTGACCAGCCGCTTCGTCAGCACGACCGCGTACTGCGTCCGCTCCTCGAGCGGCACGATCGGCCGCGCCATCAGCGTGTTCGTTTCCCGTTCGTAGAACGTCAGCAGGTCCGCCGTGCGATCCGGGCTGGGGTTCACCACGGACGGGTCGATCACGTTCGGGTGGTCGAGCACCCCGTCGAAGTCGGTGTCCTCCTCGGGGTCGAGCTGCCCGTCGCCGTCGCGATCCTCCTCGTAGGTCTCCAGCAGCAAGCTGCTCGAACCGCCCCGCGTGTCGTTCTCGTAGTAGCGGTCGGTCTGTTGCAGCACGATCGGGAAGTTGCCCTCGCCCAGGTCGAGCGGCACGGGGAGGCCGAACTTGTCGGAGTCGGGGTCGATGTTGATCAGGTAGATCGCGTCGTCCGTGAAGTCGAAGTCGTCCCCGACGTGGCGGTCGATGATGTTCTGGACGTCCAGCACCGCCGCCTGCGGGTCGGTCGGATGGGTGAAGCCGACCGAGATCGGCGAGTAGACGCCCCACCCGTCGAGCTGGTCGATCTTCGCGCGGGCGTTCGCCTCCATCTCGGTGGGGGCGACCTTGGAGGCGTTGATGCGGCGGCCGGTGGGCGAGTTCGGGTCGGGGCGCGTCGCCGCGTCGTTCGGCAACGGCACCTCGGGCAACGGCTTGGCGAACAGATTCCACTTCACCACCGGCCCGTCGCCCTCGTGGCGGTCCGGCGTGCCGAGCGAGGGCGGCGGGCCGCCGCCGTCGCACGCCGCGAGCGCCGCGGCCAGTCCGAGGGTCAGGATCGTCGTCGTGATGCGCATCGTCGTTCTCCCTTCGCCCCGGCCGTCAGAACTTCATCGCGACCCGGCCCTCGACGAGCCAGATCGGGTCCAGGCCGTTCCCGTCCGCGTCCTCGAACGCCTCGCCGGGAAACAGACAGCCGAACTGCAGGCCGCCCTGCAGCTCCACCAGGCGCAGCGGCACGAAGAAGTCGGCCGCCGCGTCGATTTCCACGCCGAGATTCCGCCCGTCCGACGGCCCGCCCATGAAGTTCCGCGGCACCCCGTTGACCTTCTGCTCGAACGGACTCACCACGTCCGACGTCGCGTAGCCCCAGAGCACGCCGAGCGACCCCTGGAACCACGACCAGGGACGCGCGCGGAACGTCGGGTTCAGATACAACGCGCCCGACACGCCGCCGTTGGTCGACAACAGGTCGAGCCCCGGCACCGGCTCGCCCGTCAGGTCGGGATGGCCCGCCAGCGTCGCCGCCCGTGCGTACTGCCACGCCCACAGCTCCTCGAACAGGACCAGCCCGACGTTGTAGTCCGGGTCGAACGTGAACCGGAGCTGCCGGTCGTCGTAGGTGTTCGCGTCCCCCGTCGCCGCCCCCAGCTCGAGCCCCGCGAAGTACAGGCCCTCGTAGTCGGCCGTGGCGCGCAACGCACCCCCGAACTGCAGGATCTCGTGCTCCGGCGCGGTCAACGAACGCGCCGCGTCGGTCGTCCCGAAAACGCCGACCCCCTCCCCCGCCACCTGCAGGTTCCACGACGGCGCCAGCTCGAACGTCCAGTCCGCCGCCAGGTCGACCGCGACCACCTCGAGCGTGTCGCCGTCGTCGAACGTCTGGTTGCGGTAGGCCACGTACATCCCGGCCGAGTTCCGCTCCTGCCGGTAGAGGAACGCCAGGATCCCCTGCCACGCCAGGTCGCCGTTCCACAGGTCGGCGAGGTGGTCGCGGTACACCAGGTCCGCGCCCACGATCGTCACCAGGTCCTTCCAGAAGGTGTCGGTGACCGTGTGGAGCGGTTTCGTCGCGAACACGACCCGCTCGACCAGATCCCCGTAGCGGTTGTAGCCCCACGTCTGCGGCCGGTCGCCGTCGTTCGCCAGCAACCCCAACCCCCAGTTCGACGCCTGCTGCCCCGCCCGCAGGATCCCGTAGCCGGTATCCCACTCGACGTAGAGCTGCCGGAAGTCGAACGGCCGGATCCCCACCAGCTCGCCGCTCGAACCGTCCTCCCCCGCCGGCGCCTCGCGCATCCGTGGTTCGAGCGCCGCATCGACCCCCACGGTGGAATCGCCGAAGATCGTGCCGGTCATCACGTCGAACTGCCCGCGGATCTTCACCGACGAGATGGACAGCTCCGGCGAGGCCCGTAGCCGGCTCCAGCCGTAGAAGTTCTGCCCGAGGTTCCGGCCGAACGGCCGCTCGCCCGCCGGGTCGGCCGGCCCGAGCGGCATGTCGGCGAGACCGAACATCGAGAGCTGGTAGTAGCCGGGAATCGCGACGTGCAGGCGCCCGGTCTCCCCCTCCAACTCCACGTCCGCCTCACCGCCCCCGGCCGTCCCCTCCCCCTCCGGCTCCTCGGTCGCCGCGTCCGGCTCCACCGTCCGGCCGCCGGCCAGCAGCAGTTCGCTCGACGGACCCGCTTCCGCCGCCGGCTCTTCGCCGACCGCCTCGCCCTCGCCCGCCGACAAGACGGCTTCCTCCTCGACCGCTTCCGCCGCCGACGCGCCGCCCGCCGTCTCCGGTGTCGCCGCCCCGCCGGCCTCCGCCGGCAACGAAACCTCCTCCGCCCCGGGCGCGGCGGTCGTCTCCGCCACGGTCTGGGCGCCGGCCGGCCCCGCCACCGACACCGCCGCCAGAACGACGAACGCGGTACCTGAACTGCAAGGACTGAAGCCTGGACGTGCTGCGCGTCGCTTCATGAATCTCTCCTCACTCCCTCGGGAACCACGACCCCGCGACTGCCTCGGCCACGAGCGTGCGTTCGGGGGGGCACTATACGGTGGGAACTCCGCGAAGTCAAAGCTCGACTTCGAGAAGCTCCCCGGAACGGATCGCCCGACGGGTTGCCATGTCGGCCGCGGGTGTGCGCTGAACCGCTTCATCCCGAAACGACGCCGTTCCTCCACGGTCCCGCACCACGAACTGCATCCGTTCACGCTGAAGGTATCCAGATGGCCGACAGGGCAATACCTCGGGCTACAAATCTCTACCAGATACGACCTCGGAACCTTTCGCTTGACAACATGGGAATTCTGGTGAATACCCCGGCCGAAACCGCAAGCGCGGCACATCCAGCGGGCGGCGGATGTGCGGGAACGGGAAGGAGAATGGAAAGATGTCGAACAGGTTGCTTTGCATTGCTCTGGGGATGGCGCTGTTGGCCGGGTTGGGCGCGTGGGGCTGCGGCGACGACGACGGCGGGTGTGCCGCCGGCGAGGCGACGTGCAGCGGCCACTGCGTCGACCTGAACACGGACTTCAACAACTGCGGCGGTTGCGGGCGGGCATGCCCGGCCGGGACGATGTGCCAGGGCGGTTCGTGCGTCTGCGCGGGCGGCCTGACGCTGTGCGGGACGGTCTGCGTGAGCATGTAGGGCGACCCGGAGAACTGCGGGAGTTGCGGCAACCGGTGCCGGTCCGGCGAGTACTGCCGTGCCGGAGTCTGCACCTCGGAGTGCACCTCGATCCCCGAGAGCTGCAACAACCGCGACGACGACTGCGACACGAACATCGACAACGACGTTTCGCGTTCCTGCGATACGGCGTGCGGGGCCGGGAGGCAGACCTGCACGAACGGCGTCTGGGGCGCATGCTCGGCGCCGGCGCCGACCACCGAGGTCTGCGACGGGGCGGACAACGACTGCGACACCTCGACCGACGAGGGGGTGGGCACGACGTACTACCGCGATGCGGACGGCGACTTGTACGGCAACCCGGCGGTGACCCAGGTGGGATGCGGCACGCCGCCTGCCGGGTACGTCTCGAACGACGATGACTGCAACGACGGGGACCGCAACATCCGGCCGGGCAATCCGGAGAACTGCTCCAACACGGTGGACGACAACTGCGACGGTTCGACGGACGACGGTTGCGCCTGCGCTCCGGTCGGCGGCACGGAGTCGTGCGGCCACAGCGACACCGGCGAGTGCGTGCTCGGGACGCGCTCCTGCACCACCTCCGGGTGGGGTCCCTGCACCGGCGCCGTGATGCCGGCGACCGAGGTCTGCGATGAGTTGGACAACGACTGCGACGGTTCCACGGACGAGGCGCTGCCGCCGGACAGCTACGAGAGCAACGACACCTGCGCCCAGGCGCGCCCGCTGCCGCGGGCCGACGAGGGCTGGGCGACCGACCCGCTGATCACGGTCACCGACGCCACCTTGCTCAAGAGCGACGGCAGCGCGGACACGGACTGGTTCACGATCGAGGCGTCCGAGGCTTCGCACCTCGACTGCGGCTGGCCGTGGGAACTGCTGCCGCAGTGTTACTTCGTCCTCGAAATCAACCTGACCCCGCCCCCCGGCGCCGATCGCACCAACTGGCGGATGTGCGTCTACGCCGGCGACACCTGCACCGATCTCGGCACTGCGTACTGCACCAGCGCCTCCGACTGGAGCGCCACCGCCGGCGCCTATCGGATGCTGCTCTCCTGGGAAGGCACCTGCTACCTCGACGACTCGTGGACCTTCCGCGTGAAGGTGGACTCCACCGGGTCGCCCGCCTCCTCCTGCCGGCCCTACCGCCTCGGCTACCGCTTCTACTTCGAGGGCGGCGCGGGCGCGACCTACTGCGAGTAGCCGCCCGACCGGACCCGCCCCGCCGAGCCCTTCGCCGCTCTGCTCAGCGCACCGGCAGGATCTCGTTCAGATAGGCCCTCTCGTCGCCGCACCAGGTGCCGGGCGTCGTCCCGGGCAACTCCGCCCGCTCGGCGAACGGGCGGTACGATCCGGCGTCCATGAGACAGCCGTCCGCGGGCGGTTCGTGGTGCACCACGTCGCGCGGCCCGTACGGCATCCCCAGCCCCAGGCTGTGGCCGAACTCGTGGGCCGCGGTGTCCCCGATCAGGTTGCCCAGCGCCCGCACCGCCGCCGCGATCTGCGCCGTGCGCGTCGCGTCCGGGCCGTCCGGGTATTCCCCCGCCACCACCTCGCGGGCGCGAACCGGGTCGAACAGCCGATCGAACTCCGGGTCCTCCACGCCGTCGGGGCAGGTCAGCCCCGCCGGCGGGTGCGACGACCAGCACAGGAACGACTCGACGAACACCCCGCCGAACCCCGGGTAGCCGTCCTCCTGCACCTCGGCGTTCGCCCCCCCGACCCGGTCGTGCAGCCGCAGGTTCCCCACGTCCTTGCCGGGCGTGTTGTCGTAGCCGAACAGGCCCCGCCCGTTCGGATCCGGCCCGCCGATCTCGACCACCGCGTAACCCCCGGCGTAGTAGTCCTGCGGCTCCCGGTCCCGCACGTCGACGTTCACCCCGGCGTACGTGCGGCGGAACTTGTCCAGCACCTGCGCCCGGACCTCGGCCTCCACCGCCCGCAGCCCGAACTGCCGCAGCGCATCCGAGAACGCCGCCTGGAACGAGACGAACACGACCTGCTTCGTCGGGCCGAGCACGATGTCGAGCGGCATCTCCAGGCCCTCGACCCGTTCCGCGCCGTAGCGCAACACCGGCGTCGCCGTCCCGTGGAACATCCCCCAGGCGAAGCCGAAGTCCGCCGCGACCAGCGTGCCGCCCGCGTCCACCGGCACGACCACATACTCGGCGCGCCCCCCATCGATGTAGCGCGGCACCAGTTCCAGCCCCGCCACCGGCGCCGGCGAGCCGCCGTTGGGGGTCGCCGTGCCGTCCAGCCGCACCGTCAGCGTCTGGTCGGCCGCTCCGCCGATGAAACCCGCGCCCGTCAGCGTCACGATCGAGCCCAGCGTCGGGTTGGCCGGCGCGATCCCCGCGATCAGCGAACGGCCCAGCGTGAAGGCGACCGACAGCGGCGCGGACGACTCGACCGGGCCCGTGGCGTGGCGGTTCTCGACGACCAGCGACCCGCTGAACACCCCCGGAGCGAGGCCGGCGATCCGCGGCGAGTACTCGAACCCGGCCCGCGTCCGATCGTGCGCCTCGACCGGCGTCGCCGGCAGGCGCACGGCCGTCACGGACCGCGGCGTTCCGCCCCCCTCCGGCGCGAACGTCCCGTCGAGCACCACCTCGCTCGTGCCCTCGGCCCCCTCCAGGAAACCGTCGCCGGCGAGCACGACGATCGCGTTGAGCGTCACGTCGGGGGGCGCGGCGGAGACGACGCGCGGCGTCAGCGTCACCGCCAGGTCGAACGTCACGGGCAGGCTCGATTCGCGCACCGTCCCATCCGTCGCCCGCTGCCGGAGGCCCACCTCCCCCGCGAACCGGCCGCGGTCCGCGCCGAAGCCGGCCGGCAGGTCCACGTCCACCTCGGAGCGCGCCAGGGTCGTCGATTCCACGTCCGCCCCGACCTCGACCTCCACCGGGCGGCCGTCCAGCGTGCCGCGGAACAACACGGTGATCGCCCCGCACTCGCGCAGGAAGTTCGTCCCGCTCACTTCGATCGAAGAGCCGGGCAGCAGCGTGTCGGCCATCCGCACCGACGCCACCGCCGGCCCGTCGCCGCAGAGGTCGAGGCCGCCGCCGTTCTGCTCCGGACATCCCGCCAGCAGCGCCGCGACGGCCAGGGCGCACCCGGCGCGACCGCCGCGCCGCGGCTCGAACGCCGTCCGCTCCGACCGCGGGGCGCGCGGGCGGCTCAGTAGCACCACGGCGCCGAGACGCCGGGATCCAGGCATACGAACTGCCATGCGCCCTCCACGTCCTCCGCGCACTCGCAGGAGTATCCCTCGGCGAGGCGGCACAGGTCGTCGCGGACCAGGCAGTCCTTGACGCAGGTGCCGAGCGCCCCGCCGACCGCGACGCACTTCGAGCCGCTCGGGCAGTCCGCGTTGCGGGCGCAGCCCTGCACGGCGCAATAGCCGCCCCGCCACGACAGGCAGGTCCGCGCACCCGCGCAGTTGCGGAACGACGTGCACGGGTCACCGTTCTGCCCCGCGCCGCTCACCGCGCAACCGCCGCCGGCGGCGAACGCCTTGCAGGCGTAGCCGCTGCGGCAGTCGGCGGACGACGAGCACGGATCGACGCAGTCGCTCGGACCGCCCGTCCCGCCCGTCTCCGGACAGAACGTGCCGGCCGGGCAGGTCGAGGCTCCCGGCGTGCAGGTGTCATCGACGCAGGTCGTCCCGTTGCAGACCGTCCCCGTCGGACAGGTGCGGCTGGACGTGCAGCCCGTGCCGCCGCCGAGGTCGTACGACACGAGGTACGCGGCTTCGGCCCCGCGATACCCGAAGACGCGGATGTAGTAGTCCCCGCTCGCCGGCAGGTCCGCCTCCAGGTGCTCGGTGTCGGTGACCCCGGCGGAAGAGGCGAGCCGCCGGATGCCGTCCCGGTCGTACAGCTCGAGGTCCAGATCGCCGGCGCCGTCGATCACCAGGTCGACCTGCGCCCGGCGGCCCGCCTCGCCGTCGAACACGAACCAGTCCTCGTCCCCGGAACAGATCTGGCCGTCGGCCATGTCGCCGGGGAAGAGCAACGGGGTGGCGGCGCGCCAGGTGTCGTTGTCCTCCAGCGCGTCGTCGGTGCAACACGACCCGCCGGCCAGGTCGACCATCAGGTTGTACGGACCCTGGTCGTCCAGGATGCCGTACACCTCGACGTAGTAGGTGCCGGCGGTCACGCAGACCTGGACGCTCTCGGAGCCCTCGAGGCCCTCGGAAACCCGCATCGGCGTGCCGTCTCCGCGCAGCACCACCAGGTCCAGATCGGCGGTCCAGGCGTTCCAGCCATCGATTTCCACGTCGAGCGTCCCGGAAGCGGAGGCGGAGATGCGGTAGAAGTCGGGGTCGCGCGGGCAGATCTGCAGCCCGGTGTGGACGTCGGGCGCGATCGCGGCCGCCGCAGTCCGCGTGTCGTTGTCCTCGAAGCGGTCGTCCGTGCACGGGCCCGCCGCGCGGCAGCTCAGCCCCTCCGGGACGCACGACTCGACGCTGCGGCCCTCCACCGTCGCCACCGTGCGGCACGTCGCGCCGCTCGGGCACGCCGGACAGGCGGCGCCGCAGAACCGCGACACGCCGGCGATGCACTGCCCGGAGTCGCACTGCGCGCTGCTGCTGCACGTCTCGCAGTACCCGACCCGCTCGGTCCCCGAACCGGCGGCGACGTCGAACTGCCGCAGCGACGAGTCGGTGCGGTGGTCGCAGGCCGCCCCCGCCGGGTCGTCGTTGTCCGTCGCCGAGATCACGTAGTAGATCGTCCGCCGCTCGCCCGCCGCCAGCCCGAGGTTCGGGATCGACGCGTGGTAGTTCTCGCCGCCGTCGGCGACGAACACCACCTGGTGGAACGCCGTCACGTCCGGCTTGAGCGGGTCGGCGGGGGGATCGGTCGACCAGTAGAGGATCGGGGCGTCCTTCAGGCCGCGGTCGTCGCGTACCACGGCCACGACGCGGTAGTCCAGCAACGTGGCGAGCACGTCGGGCGGGGGCGGCGCGCTGGAGACGATCTCCGGCCCCGTGCCGCTGCACCCGGTCCGACCCTCCCCCCGCAGCACGATCACGTAGTCGTGCGACACCGGCTCGTGCGCCTCGTCCCGCGCCGCCAACGCCAGCGTGTAGCGGTCCGACGCATCGACCTGCGCCGGCGTCGGACACCAGCGCCAGTCCGCCTGCTTGCCGTTCGGCGTCAGCACCGCCCCCTCGATCCGCGGATCGCGCTCGAAGATCTGGATGCTCGCCGGCAGCGAGTCGTCGTCCTTCACCTCCATGTGCACCGCCACGCACGGGTCGCGCGCCAGGTCGTAGGTCCCGCCGGCCCCCGGCTGGATGAACACCGGCGCGCTGTTCGCCTGCTGGACGTTGATCGTGATCGTCTCGCTGTCCGACGCCCCGCCGGCGCTGGCGGTGATCGTGCACGTGTGGGCCCCGGCGTGCGAGGCGAGCGGCGTCCAGCGGAACCGGCCGCCGCTACTCCCCAGGCTGTAGATCTCCGCCCCGCTGTCCGGCAGGTCCGGCATCGAGAACGAGAACGACAGCATCCCGCCGCCGGAATTCCGCACGGCAATGTCCAGGTTGAGCGTCTCGCCGACCCGCACCGTCTGGTTGTCCAGCGGCTGGATCTCCACGCTCGACGAACCCGGGCAGCCGGCCGCCGCCAGGCCCAGCATCGCCGTCATCCAACGCACGAACAGCCTCATCCCATCCTCCCGTCGCGCGTTCCGCACGGCAGGCAGTATTCGACATCCCCGGCGCCGTTGCAAATCGGCCGCCGCCGGCTCCGCGACTCGGGTTGACGCGACCCCGCCGCCCGCCGTAGAGCAGGCGGCATGGAACGCGAACGACGACCCGGCGGGACGCCCCGCGGCCGGCGGCCGTCGCGGCGCGCCGGGCCGCCCCGCGAGGCCGGTACCGGCGGGGGTTCGCGGCGGGACCGGTCCGGCCTCGCCGCTGGCCCGCGGATCGCGGCGTCGGTGCGTCCGGGGGCCGCGGCCCTCCTCCTCGGCCTGTGGCTCGCCGGCCCGGGATGCGGCGGCGCCGGCCCGGAGGCCGACGAGCCGGAAACCGGCCCGGCGCTCGGCGCCGACCGCCGCTCCGATCTCGCCCCCACCGGCGGCCGCTTCGACGCCGACGCGCTCCCCGGACGTCCCGGCCGCGCCGCCGCGCCGCACCGCCCGCCGGCCCCGACCGACCCCGTCACCGGCCTGCCCCTGGTTTCCGTCGCGCCGTGCCCCGCGGCTCCCGCCCTGGGGCCGGCGAACGCGCCGCTGCAGGTCGTCGTGTTCACCGATTTCCAGTGCCCGTTCTGCCGCCGGCACGCCGGCGACCTGCGGCGCCTCGTCGAACGCTACGGCGACCGCCTCCGGCTGGTCTTCCGGAACTTCCCGCTGCCCTACCATGAACTGGCGGAGCCGGCGGCCGAAGCGGCGATGGAAGCGCAGGCCGAGGGTCGGTTCTGGGAGTTCCACGACCGGCTGATGGACCCGGAGGCGGGCGAACTGACCGTCGAACGGATCCGGCGGACGGCGGCAGAGGCGGGTCTCGACCCGGCCCGCGTCGAAACGGCGATCCGCAACCGCGTCTTCGCCGCCGCGATCGAACGGGATCTGGCCGACGGCCGGGCCGCCGGCGTCGATGGCACGCCCCGCACGTTCATCAACCGGCGCGAGGTCGACGGCCTGGTGGGGTTCGACAGACTGGTCGAGATCTGCGACGCGCTGCTCGACGCCGCGTCCGCCGCCGAGCGGCAGCGGGCCGCGCCGGGCGACGACGCGGGGAGGTAGGAATGGCGACGCGTTCGAACGCGAGCGGGAGTCTCGGCCTGCTGGCGACGACGTGCCTGGTCCTCGCGCCGGCCTGCGGCGACGGGGGTTCGAGCGGCGACGCGGGCGGCGAGACCGAGGCGCGCGACGCGGCGGACGACGCGCCCCGCAAGGCGCTCGATGACTGGGTTCCGCCGCCGGGCGACACCGACTGGCCCCAACTCGCGCACGACGCGGGGCGCACCGGCTGGTCGGCCGCGTTCGTCGAGGGTACCTCCACGACACGAATCTCGCTGCCGCGAACTGGTACATCGATGACGTGAACCGGTATCCGACCGGCGACTACCTGTGGTACGTGACGCGCGCCGGCTGCAACGGCGAGTTGACCGAGACGAGCTTCCAGTCGCCGGAACCGGGCTGGGCGTTTTTCCTGGCCGCGGCGTACGTGCGGGGCGCGCCGCGCGAGCGGCTGGTGTCCTGGCTCGATCGCCCGTGGGGCCTCGGCGACCCGTGGCACGTCCAGAAAACCGTCGCCGCGCTCGAGGCGCCGTAGCGCGGGTCGCGCTCCACGCTTGACACGGCGCGTCAAGCCGGTGCCATCATGCCCGGGTCCGGCGAACGCGCCGGTCCTCGCGGCGCACCTCGGACGGGAGGAGGTCGAATTCCATGGGCGCGCGCAAGGTGTTCATGACCGGTTATCCGGGGTTCATCGCCCGCTGGCTCTCCGAGGAGATGCTGCGGCGCAGGCCGGACACCGGCTTCACGTTCCTGGTCCAGGACAGGTTCGCCGGCCAGGCCCGGCGCGAAATCGAGGCGCTGCGGGCGAAGCCCGTCGCCAAGGACGCGACGCTCGAGCTGGTGGTCGGCGACATCACCCGCCCGCGCCTCGGCCTATCCGAAACCGACCACGCGCGGCTGCTGGCCGAGACGACCGACGTGTTCCACCTCGCCGCGATCTACGATCTGCACGTTCCCGAGCCGATCGCGCGGCAGGTCAACGTCGAGGGCACGCGGGCGGTCGTCGAGTTCTGCAAGGCGGCGAGGAAGCTCGTCTCGCACGTCTACTTCTCGACCTGCTACGTCGCCGGCCGCCGCACCGGCACCGTGCTCGAAACCGAGCTGGAGCACTCGGCGGGGTTCAAGAACCACTACGAGTCGACAAAGTACGAGGCAGAGCGGATCGTGCGCGCCTCGATGGACCGCGTGCCGACGATCATCCTCCGGCCCGGCATCGTCGTCGGACACTCGAAGACCGGCGAGACCCAGAAGTTCGACGGTCCCTATTTCGGCATGATCCTGATCGACAAGCTCAAGCTGCTGCAACTCCCGCTCCCCTATCTGGGACCCTCGTCGGCCGAGGTGAACCTGGTGCCGATCGACTACGTGATCGAAGGCGCGACGGCGATCTGGGACAAGGAGGGCACCCCCGGCAAGTGCTACGCCCTGGCCGACCCGCACCCGATCACGGCGCGGCAGCTCTATGCGGAGATCGTCCGGCTGCTGGGCGCCCGCGGCCCGATGTTCCAGGTGGCGCCCGCCGCGGTCGAACTCCCCCTGCGCCTGCTCGCCGTCCGCAAGCTGCTCGGCGTCCCCCCCGAGGTGCTCGACTACTTCAACCACGAGGCGCACTACGACTGTGCGAACGCGCTGGCGGCGCTGGCGGACACCGGCGTCCGCTGCCCGCACCAGCTCGACTACCTGCCGCGGATCGTGGAGTTCTTCCGGGCGAACAAGGACCGCTCCGAGTATCGCTGGAAGCCGTACTGAACGATGGAAGCCCGCCTGCTGCCCGTCCCGGCGCGCGACGGGGGGACCGCCGTCCTGCTGGCGCGGCCGGCCGAGGCACCGGCGTCCGGCCCGCCGGCGCTGTTCATTCCCGGCTTCGGCCAGAACCGCCTGACCTGGGAGATCGGCGGCCTGTCGCTCCCCGAGCGGCTCGCCGCGCGGGGCCGCGCGACCTACGTCCTGGAGCAGCGCGGCACCGGCCTGGCGCGCCGTTTCGGCGACCGGCTCGCCGCCTCGCCCGACGAACTGCTGGAAGACGTGCTGGCCGCGATCGACCTCGTCCGGCGGGATGCGGGCGCCGACCGGCTGGTGCTGCTCGGCCACTCCCTCGGCGGCCTGCTCGCGCTCCGCGCCGCGGCGGAGCGTCCCGCGGCGGTCGCCGGCGTCCTCACGCTGGCCGCCGGCCTGTTCCTCGGACGCGGTTCGCCGCGGCTGGGCGCCCTCCTGCGGCTCACGCGCCTCGTCTTCCCGACACCGCTCGCCGCCCGGTTCGCCGCCCGCCCCCTCCCCCTCCGCGTCGCCGGCGCCGTCCTGCTCGCCTTGCGCCCGGTGCTGGACCATCCGGCCGTGCCGTTCCCGCTTCCGGTCTGGGCCCCGCGCGCCTATGCCGTGCGGGACCTCGAGCAGCGTTTCGGCGAGGGGATGGACCGGGTGAGCATCGGCGTCGCCACCGCCGTGCGCGACGCCTTCGCCGGGACCGGTGTCCCGGGCCTCCCCGCGCGGGACGTGCCGGCCTGGCTGGCCCGCGTGCGCTGCCCGGTGTTGCTGATCCACTCGGCAACCGATCCCCTCTCCCCGCCCCCGGTCGGGGAACCGGTCCGGGACGGGCTCGTCGCCTCGCCCGACGCCCGACTGGTCGTCGTCGGCCGGCCGCCCGACCCGCCGTTGGGGCACTGCGACGTGGTGGTCAGCGAGCACGCCCGCGACCGCGTCTGGCCCCTCGTCCTCGGCTGGCTCGACTCGCGCTGAACCCGCGCGACGCCCCGGCGGCCGCGGGCGCGGCGGCCGTCACGGACAGCGGAACGCGGTGGCGCGCAGGGTGAACAGGCAGTTGTCGTGCGGGACGTCGGGCGCGATCTCGCGATCGATCCGCACGTAGTTCGCACCGCGCGAACCGGCGGCGTTGCGCAGCACGACCACCGCCCCGTCCCGCGTGCCGGTCCGGCCGAAGGCGTTGCACTGCGTGCCGTGCCGGCCCTCCAGGGGGCCGATCTCGTCGCACGCGGCGGGCGGGTCGGTCTCCGCCACCACGACGTGTTCCCCTTCCGGGGTCAGCGCCACCGGCAGGTATTCGGTGCTGCAGCCGCAGAGCAGCAGCCCGACCGCCGCGACCCAGTTCCGCCGCCCCGTCGCCCCCCGCCGCCCCCCGCGCCCCCCGACCCGCAATCCGCTCCGGAGCCGTTGATTCCGCCGCACCGCGCAAGATCCTCCTTCCGGCCGAAGGTATCAGGCCCGGGGGCCTTCCGTCGATGGTCGAACGCCGCCGCCCGGCCCGCACCGGCACGGCGAACAGGTGCAAACGCCGGCGCTCCGCGCTAGAGTCCGCCCGTCGAAGGAGCGGAGTCGCGTGACCGACAAGGCCCGCCGCATGTCGCGCATCGCCCTGGCCTCGGTGGCCGTCGGCATCGCCCTGACCGGAATGAAACTCGTCGTCGGACTCGCCACCGGGTCCCTCGGCATCCTCTCCGAAGCCGCCCACTCGCTGCTCGACCTCGGCGCCGCCCTGATCACCTTCTTCGCCGTGCGCGCCGCCACGCGGCCCGCCGACGAGCAGCACCCGTACGGTCACGGCAAGGTCGAGAACCTGTCGGCGATGGTGCAGGCGCTGTTGCTGCTCGCGACCTGCGTCTGGATCGTCATCGAGGCGGGCCGGCGCATCGCCGGCGGCGGCAGCGGCGAGGTCGATGCCTCAACTTGGTCCTTCGTCGTGATGGGCGTGGCGCTGGCGCTCGACGTGGTCATCGCCCGCGTGCTGTACGCCGGCGCCCGCCGGTACAACTCCCAGGCGCTCGAGGCGGACGCGCTGCACTACTCGTCCGACATCCTTTCCTCGGCCGTCGTCATCGCCGGCCTGGTCGGCGTGCGGCTCGGCGTCCCGATTCTCGACCCGCTCGCCGCCCTCGGCGTCGCCGCGCTGGTCGCCGTCGCCTCCACGCGCCTGCTCAAGCGCACGATCGACGGCCTGATCGACCGCGCCCCGTCGGGGTTGGCCGAGCGGATCGGCGAGCACGTGCAGGTCCACTGCGCCGTGCGCGCCGTCGAGCGGGTGCGGGTGCGCCCCTCCGGCCCCGCCGTGTTCGTCGACCTGATCGCCGCCGTCGACCGCAGCCTGTCGCTCGAACAGAGCCACGCGCTGGCCGACTGCGTCGAGACCGAGGTCCGCCGCGTCGTCCCGGACGCCGACGTGCTCGTCCACTTCCACCCGACCACCGCCGGCGAGACCCCGATCGACGCGGTCCGCACGGTGGCCCGCCGCTTTCCCGAGATCGACGACGTGCACAACGTCCGGAGCTACCTCGACGCGGAGACGGGGCAACGCTTCGTCACGCTGCACGTGCAACTGCGCCCCGAACTGTCGCTCGAGGCCGCCCACGACGTCGCCGACCGGCTCGAAGACGCGATTCGCGCCGAACGGCCGGAGGTCGGGGAGATCGCCGCCCATCTCGAGACCGGGTGCACCGCGAGCGAAGGCCGCCGGCAGCCGCTCCCGCCCGAGCGGCTGCGGGCGCTCGCCGCGGCCGTGCGGCGGGACGCGCGCGTGCTGGACCTCCACGACGTGGAACTCCACACCGGATCGCTCGGCGCCGTTCTCACCTGCCACCTCCTGACCCGCCCCGACCTGTCGCTGGACGAGGCCCACGAGGTCACGACGGGCGTCGAACGCCGCGCCCGCGAGATCCTGCCCGAGCTGTCCGAAGTGGTGGTGCACGCCGAGCCCGCCGGCCACGAGAGTCCCCGCCCGGCCTGAAGCCGCTCCCGGCCCGCGGAACGATGAGACGACGACGACCTACCAGCGCTCGGGGAGGCACGCCGGGTGGCACTCCTCGTCCGAGGGCGCCTGACACAGCCGGATCGCGTAGTCGTCGTCGAACTCCCCGGCCGTGATCGCCCGGAACACCAGCCACCGCGCGGGAGAGACCGGCTCGCTCGTCGCGAACGGCAGCTCGCCATCCAGGCTCGTCACGCTCAACCAGAGGCGACCGTCCTCATCGATCCGGTACCGCGCGTAGCGCTCGCGCAACTCCGTGTCGCGCACGTCCGGGTGCGCGCAGGAGAAGTGGTCGTCGAAGAGGAAGTGCAGCAGGTCCCCCGACGCCGACACCGTACCGAAGTACTCGAAGTCCGACGAGGTGACGACGTTGCGGATCCACTTCGCCGCGCCCCGCCGGTCCCGCATCACCTGCCTCCTTCCCGTCCGTCCCCCGCCTCAGCAGGTCGGACACGAGCAGGTCAGCACGCCCGCATCGTCGCTGCAGACGTCGAAGATCCCGACGCAGACGCTTGCGCCGAGACAGTCGCAGGTGGCGCGCGCCCCGCAACCCGCGGGCCGCTCGACGCAGTACGTCGTCCGTCCGCCCCGACTCGCGTACTGCACGCACGCCTGCCCCGCCGACGCGTCGCAGGCCGCGCAGTCGTCCACCGAGACGCACTCGGTGGCCGGCACGCACGGCCCCCAGCACATCCCCCGGACGCTCGGCACCTCCCCCGCCGCGCAACGTGGCGGAAGCATCTCGCACGCCACCGCGTCCGTCTCGCACGTGTAGACCGCGCAACGCCCGGCGGCGCAGGCCACGTCCGCCGCCGTGATGCCGCGCGACGTGCAGGTCGTGATGAAGCACTCGGGCAACCCGCAGGGCGGCGGTTCCTCGCGCGGCGCCAGCGCCAGGCAGTAGCAGCAATCGTCGTGCAGCGTGCACCCGGCCGCCTCCGTGCACTCCGGGGCGGGCGGCGGCGGCGCGTCGGGCGTCCCATCCACCGGCACGTCCGGCTCCCCGTCCGTCGGCGCGTCCACCGGCGCGTCCGCCGGTGCATCCGCCGGTGCATCCGCCGGCACATCCGCCGGCGCGTCCGGCTCCCCGTCCGCCGGCGCATCCGGTTCCCCGTCCGTCTCCGGCCCGACGTCCGCGTCCGCGTCCGCCGCCGTCTCGCCTGCCGCCTCGCCGTCTTCCCGCGCGACGTCGGTTCCGTCCGGTCCTCCGGCGTCGTCGGAACACCCCGCCGCAAGCAAGGCCGCCGCGGTGAACACCCAGACAATGATCGCGAACTCGATCCTGCGCATGCCGCCTCCGCTCCCGTCGCGCACCGCAGTCCCCGGTCGGACGAGGCGTCCGGCCCCGGGCACGCGACCCGAGCCATGCTAGCGCGAATCGCCGTCCGTGCAACGCCTCTCCGCCGGCAGGATGCCGCCCTTTCGCTTCGGCGGCTCCGGTCCCGGATTGTTGCGGCCCGTCGCGGGACACCGGAGAAACCCCGGAACCGTCGGCCGCCCCGCTCCGGGGGTGCGACCGTGCGAACCGTTGACATTCTCCGCTCTGCGTCGGAGAACCGGGTCATGCGCGTCGGCCTGTTCGTCCCCTGCTTCGTCGACGCCTTCCGTCCCGGCGCCGCCCGCGCGACCGTGGCCCTGCTGGAACGGCTCGGCGTGCGGGTCGAATTCCCCGCCGCGCAGACCTGCTGCGGCCAGCCGCAGTTCAACGCGGGCCTGGTCGACGAAGCCCGCGAGCTGGCCGGGCGCTTCTGCCGCGTCTTCGAACCGTACGACGCCGTCGTCGCTCCCTCGGGCTCCTGCGTCGCGATGGTCCGCAAACACTACCCCGGGCTCGTCGACGGGCATCCGGTCGCCGCCCGCACCTTCGAACTGTGCGAGTTCCTCGTCGAGCGACTCGGAGTGGTCGAGGTCGGCGCCCGGCTCCCCGGCCGCGCCGCGTTGCACGTCGGTTGCCACCAGCGCCGCGAACTGCGCGCGGCGGCCCCCGTCGAACGTCTCGTGGAGGCGGTCCAGGGCCTCGAACGCGTCCCCGTTGCCTCGGACGAATGGTGTTGCGGCTTCGGCGGGACCTTCTCGGTCAAGTTCCCCGAGATCAGCGCCGAAATGGGACGCCGCAAGCTCGAACCGATCCGCGCCGCCGGGGTCGATTGGCTGGTCTCCACCGACGTGTCCTGCCTGCTCCATCTGGAGGGGTTGCTCGCGCGGGAAGGAGGCGACCGTCCGCGGACGCTGCACGTCGCCGAGGTGCTGGCGGCGCGGGGGACGACGCCGTGACCGCCGGGGGCCTGCGCCGGCGCGCGCGCGCGGCCGTGGCCGACCGCGGCCTGGGGGACAAGGTCCACCGCGCGACGCTGCGCACCGTCGAGAAACGCGCGCACCTCGTCGCCGGGATCCCCGACTGGGAGGACCTGCGACGCCGGGCCCGCGCCGTGCGGCTCGAAGCCCTCGACCGCCACGACGAGCTGCGGGCCGCCTTCCGCCGCGCGCTCGAGGCGCGCGGCGCGACCGTCACGACCGTCGCGACCGGCGAGGAGGCCGCCGCTCTCGTCGCCCGGCTGGCCCGCGAGGCGGGCCGCCGCGTGGTCAAGAGCAAGTCGATGACTTCCGAGGAGATCGGCCTCAACACGGCGCTCGAAGCCGCCGGCCTGGAAGTGACGGAAACCGACCTCGGCGAATGGATCGTGCAGCTGGCCGGGCAGCCGCCGTCCCACATCACCGCGCCCGCGATCCACCTCGGCGTCGAGGACGTCGCGCGACTGCTGCGCGACCGCGCGGGGCTCGAACTGCCGGCGTGGGTCGCACGGGAAGGAACGGCGCCGCAGGCGGAACGCGAGGCCCTGGCGCGGGAGCTGTCGCTGGCCGCCCGTCACATCCTCCGGGCGCGGTTCCTCTCGGCCGAGGTCGGGGTCACCGGCGCCAACTTCCTGGTCGCGGAGTCCGGGACGATCGCCCTGGTCGAGAACGAGGGGAACATCCGGCTTGCGACCTGCCTGCCGCGGCGCCACGTCGTGCTGGCCGGCCTCGACAAGCTGGTCGCCCGTGACGCGGACCTGGGGGTGCTGCTGCGGCTGCTGCCGGTGTCGGCCACCGCGCAACGCCAGAGCGGCTACGTCTCGCTGCTCGCCGACCGCCATCCCGACCTGCACGTCGTGCTGCTGGACAACGGCCGCCGGCGGCTGATGGACGACCCCGAGCAGCGGGACCTCCTGACCTGCATCCGCTGCGGCGCGTGTCTGAACGCCTGCCCGGTCTATCGCTGCATCGGCGGACACGCCTACGGCGGCGCGTACCCCGGCCCGCTGGGCGCCGCGCTGCTGCCGCAGCTTGCCGGCGGCGAACGTTTTTCCGACCTGCCGTTCGCCTCGTCGCTGTGCGGCGCCTGCACCGACGCCTGTCCCGTCGGGATCCCGCTCCACGAGCGCCTGCTGCAACTCCGCGCGCGGCTGGTCCGCACCGGGGCCGCCCGCGAACTGGGCGCGACGCTGCGCGCCGCCGCCCGCGCGATGCGCGACCCGCGCCGCCTCCGCCGGGCCCTGCACCTCTACCGCCTCGGCCGCCCGCTGCTCGGACTCCTCCCCCTCGCCCGGCGCTGGAGCCGCTCGCGCGCCTTCCCGCCCGCCGCCCGCGAAACCTTCCACGACGAATGGGCGCGCACCCGCGGCCGGCCGGCCCGGGACGCCTCGCCGGCGCCGTCCCGCATCCCCGCGCGCGCCCCTGCCGGCCCTCCGGGTCGCGGCCTCCCGGCGCCCGACCCCGCGGACCTCTTCGCCGCGCGCTTCCGCGAACTCGGCCCGGCCGGCGAGACGGAGTTCCGCCGCTTCGCGCGGGCGGCCGACGCCCGCGCCTTCCTGCGCGAACTGCTCGACGGTGTTCCGCCCGACGAGGTCGTCCGCCCGGGCACGCCGCATCCGCGCCGCGAGGTCCGCTTCGGCATGACCGGCGCGGAGGCGCTGATCGCCGAAACGGGCACCGTCGCCCTCTCCCTCGCCAATCGCGACGAAACGCTCGCCTCCCTCCTCGTCGACACCCACGTCGTGCTCGCGCACCCCTCGCTCCTCCTGCCGGACCTGGCGACCTACCACGCCCGCCGCGCCGCTCGAAAGGCAGCCTCCGGCGGACACCTCGACGTGCTGCTCACCGGCCCGAGCCGCACGGCCGACATCGAGAAGACGCTGGTCATCCCGGCGCACGGCCCGCGCCGCATGATCGTCGTGCTGTGCGACGAGCCGCTGGACCCGGGAACGATGTAGCCGTACATCGGTACGCGTCCCACAAGTGCCGCCCTCTCCACGTCGATCGAGGTTCCGAAAGCCGATCGACCGACACGTCCTGTGTTGATGGGGCATTCCTGTAATAACGCACCGTAATTGCAGTACAAGTCCATTGGAATACCCGGACCTTTCGAATTGGCTTGAACATGACTCAGTTTCGAGTTACTAGAACGCCCGATGCGACGGAGGTCGGTCATGATGCAGCAACAGTTCCTGTGGACCTTGCCCGCGACGGTTCTCCTCCTCTGCGGGGCCTGCGTGGCCGAGGACGACGCGACGGAGGCGGTCGCCGCCGCCGCCCCGGCGCTCGGCAGCGCCGACGGCCTCGACGTCGCCGATCGAGATTGCCGGGTCGTGCTCCGCTCGGTGACGCGCAACCCGGGCGACACGGACTACGAGACCGACTGTGGTTCGGGCGAGTGCCGGTACGTCTGGCGGGGTTCCGTCGAGGTCGCCGAGTCGGTCGATCCGGCGGCGACGGTCCACGTGCTCTACCACCTGGCCTCGGACCCGGAGTGGTGGGAGGTTCGGGCGGCCGCGGACACCGGACCGACGCCCGGCTTCCGCCGCTACTCGTTCGCGGTCGACGAGCATCTGTTCGGGCCGGCGACGCCCGGCGGGGAGGAGCAGGCGGTCGAACTGGTCGCGTTCGTGCGGACGCCCGAGGGCGGGCGGCTGTTCGACCACAACGCGCACCCCGGTGACTTCGACAATGCGCGGCTCGAGGCTTCGAACGGTTTTGCCGCGTTCGACGGCGGCGTGTGCCGGCCGTCGGTCGGCGTGCTGTGGTTCGACGAGGGTTGGGTCGAGAACCAGCACGGCCCGCTGCGCCAGGACGGGTATCTCGAGCTGCACTACGACATCGACCGCCTGCCCGCCTGCCGCGGGACGCACAACGGGCATCCGGCGTGGGACATCGAGGCGAACGTGAGATTCCTGCCGGGCGGGCAGCTGTTCGTCGGCAGCGTGCGGCAGTTCGTCCGCGAGTACGGCACGCCGACCAACGAGGCGACCGACCTGCCCTTCGTGGTGCGGGTCCCCGACGACGCCTGGGAGGTGGAGATCTGGTTCCGGAACTACTCGGGCGCCGGTTCGAGCTGCGTGGCGTGGGATTCCAACGCGGGGGCGAACTATCATTTCGACGTCTGGCCGGCCGCGGACCATCCGCGTTGTCTCGACGTCGAGCGAGAGACGGGGATCCACACGGAGGACGACCGGATGGCGCACAACCAGCCGGCCTGCCTGGCCTACGATTTGGCGGCGCAGTACGACGCCGAGTTCTGCGAGTTCCACCTCGAGGGGTTCGGCGACGGATACGTCGGGCATTACGGCATCCCCTATCGCTGGCTGCTCGGCTACCTGCGGGTCGGCCCCCAGGATGGCGAGGTGCTCAACGCGGGGATGTACACGCGGTTTCGGGACGACGCCACCGGCCAGGCCGGCCGGCGCTTCTCGCTCGGCGTCCGCGAGGGCGACGGGCTGTGGCGGGTCGGCTTCCCCTACGAGGTGGGCGGCATGGGACCGTTCACCTGCGACCGGACGGTCGAGGAATTCGCGTTCTTCCTCGACGTCCGCCGGCCCTCGGGCGAGGTCGTGCGCCTGTGGCAGAGCCGCCACGGCGCGAACTATCGCTGGGATGACGCGTTCGCGCGGCCGACGAGCATCGAGCCGATCCCGTACGGGAACATCCGGTGGGCCGACGCGGCCTCCGGGGTGTTCGACTCCCGCGACGCCTGCCGCTAGGAACGGGCGATGCCGCGCAAGGCCGCCCTCGAGGAGCGCATCGTCGCGGCGCTGCAGCGGCTGGGCTTCACCTCGAGCGACGCGCGGATCTACCTCGCCCTGGTCAAGCGCCACCCGGCGACGGGCTACGAGCTGGCCGCCGGTTCGGGCGTCCCGCGCTCGGCGATCTACGCCACGCTGAGCCAGCTCGAGAGCCGCGGGCTGGTCAACGCCGTCCAGCGCCGGCCGACGCGCTACCGCCCGCTGGAGCCGGAACGCCTGCTCGCGCAGCTCGACGCGCGCTTCCGCGAGGACATCGAGGAGCTGCGCGCCGGCTTCGCGAACCTCGCCCGGCCCGCCGCCGACAGCCGCACGTGGACCGTGACCGGCTATGCCGCGATGCTGGAGCAGGCGCGGGCGTTGATCGCCGGCAGCCTCGAGACGATCCACGCCTCGCTGTGGCGCCGGGAGGCCGACGCGCTGGCCGAACCGCTCCGGCGCGCCGCGGACGCCGGTCGCCGCATCGTCCTGTTCTCGTTCACGCCGCTGCCGGACGTCCCGGGACGCGCGCTGAGCTACGGGATTCCCGAGGCGGAGCTGGAGCGCCACTGGCCCCACCGGATCGTGCTGCTGGCCGACCGCCGCCGCGCGCTGCTCGGCGGCGCCGCCGATTCCCAGGACAACCAGGCGCTGGTTTCCGAGGATCCTGCGCTGGTCGAGACCGCAATCTCCAACCTGGTGCTCGACATCACCCTCTACGGCCACCGTTTCGGCGCCGACACCTCGGTGGTCGTCGCGGGCCTGACCACCCGCCTGGCGCCGATCGAGGAGTTGCTCGCCCGCGCCGCGCCGCGTTGAGCCCAGACATCCGGCGCCCCGCGCGAGCCGCGACGTCCGGCGGGCGCGTCAGTCGAGGTTGTTCTCGTTGGGGGCCAGGCGGTACGGGTCGGCGGTGAACGAGGTCACGAACGCGGGCGGCGAGAAGTAGAGCCCGTCGTGGACGAACAGCGCCACGACGCCCAGGCTGGTCCGACGGGGCTGGCCGTTCAGTTCGAGCGTCTCCTCCGGGTGGCGGCGGATCGTCAGCGCCACCACCGAACCGTCGGCGTCTTCCGGGACGACATCGATCCATTCGGCCGCCCGCAGCACGAACCAGTGGTAGGTCAGCGCGCGTCCGGTGAGGTCGACGCTCGGAGCGGCGCTCACCCGCAGCCGGTGCTCGGTCGCGGTCGTGTCGGTCCAGACCCGCGCCACCGATTCCGGCGTGGTCAGCCGCCGTTCGCTCGCCGCGAAATCCTCGTCCAACACCTCGACGCGGGCCGCGGGGGGCAGCCGATCCGCGGCGAAGGCGCGCGCCATCTGCATCATCGAAACCAGGTTGCCGCCGTCGGCCAGGGCGTTGGGATGGGCCTGCGCCGTGAGGTACGCGGCGTCACCCGCCATCCGCGTCCGTCGCGAGACGTACTGCAGCGCCGACCAGACCTGGCCGGCCTCCTGCAGCGCGGCCCGCGCCGCCGGCGGCAACGCGCCCAGCGCGAGCATCAGGCTCCGCAACTCGTCGATTTCCGAACCCGAACTGCCCTGCGAAATGCCGACGGTCACCGTCGAGAACCAGTAGTAGTCCTCGTAGCCGTGGTCACGGTGCTCCGGGTACCACCACAGCTTGTTCCCCCGGAACCGGTCCGAGATCGTCGTCAGGGACAGCTGCCGACGCGGCACGCTGAGGCAGCAAGGGCTCGTCTGCGCCACCGAGGCGTTCCCGAGCAGCACGGTGGTCGGGTCGAGATCCTGGGGGCGGAAACCGGGGTGGGGGCCCGAAAACGAGTCGGTGTTCTCGATCCGCGTCACGCCGGGATAGCCGCTCGTGTCGAGGTTCGCGTGGAGGCCGTCCATGTTCTCGTAGACGACCCCCTCCCAGCCGGCGGCCGAACCCGCGGCGACCAGGTCCCGGACGCAGGCCAGCGAATCGGTCGCGCACTCCTCGGTGAACTCCGGCTCCTTGACCAGACCGACCGTCGCGCGGTCGACCTCCGCCCCGCCCGACCGCGCCACGGCATGGATCGACGTCGTGCCGCGGGCCCGCGGGTCGAGATGCACGAGGCAGCGCCACGGCGGCTCCGTCCGCACGCAGCGCGGCTCGCTCTCGCCCTCCACCCACACTTCGAGCGTGTCCGCCGCGAGCGGGCCCGGGTCGAGGTCCACGACCGCGGTTTCCAGCACCAGGTCGCCCTCCGCCGGCCGCCGGATCGCCAGACCCGGCGGCGCGGCATCCTCGAACTCCTCGCCGTCCCCCTCGACCGGCACATCGTCGTCCGTCTCGCCGTCCGCGTCCGCATCGGCGTCGGCCCCGATGTCCCCGTCATCGGCGGCGTCCGCGTCGGCGTCCGCATCCGCGCCCGCGTCCGCATCCGTGCCCGTCTCGACCTCGCCCTCGTCGGGCCCGCCGTCGCCGGCGGTCCCGCCGTCGTCTCCGCATCCCGCCAACCCGATCAGCGCCAGAAGCGCCGGCATCGACCGCATCATGCACCTCCCGCTGCCGACGATGCGATTCTATCACGGCCGAATCGACCGCGTCGCACCCTTTCGACCGGATTCCGGTCGCGCGAGGCCGGACGTTCGGGGCGCCCCGGCGAGGCGCTGGTCCGGTCGAATCCGCCTTGTAAGCGAGGCAGATCTGCCGACAAGATCAAGAAGAAGGAGGCGCACGGACGATGACACCACAGATCGGGAGGCGCAGGGGCGGCGGAGGGTGGCTGCTGGCGCTGGGCCTGCTGTCGGCGACGGCCGCTCCGGCGCGGGGCCAGGTTTCGGACGTGTCCTACGGCCCCGGCGACCTGGTGCTCGTGGTGGACCACGACCGGGCGACCGCGGCGCAGGTGCTTCACGCCTACGGGGCGGCGCTGCACCTGGCGGCGCGGGGCATCCGGGTCGACTGGTGGATCGCCGCGGACAAGGCGTACGAGGCGTACGATTTCACGGCCGAGACGGACGGCGCTCCGAATCCCGCGACGTCGGGGCCGGACGGAGTCGTGGCGAGCCGCTCGTACCGCGCCGGACCGTTCGTGATCCGCGACCCCCAGCCGCTGACGCCGGGCTACAACGAGGCCTGGGACCAGTTGACGAACCTGCGCACGCTGTACGGCCTCAACCCGCTGATCCACGAGATCCGTTCATCGCCGTCCGGCCCGCGGCTCAACGTCGGCTTCCTGACCTTCATGCCGCGGATCTCGTACTCGAACAACGCGGGCATCGCCGACGACGAGGTGGTGCTGGCGCGGCTGCCGGCGGTCGAAGTGGTCGCCCCGGGCGCGACGACCGTGCCCGGCACGGTGGCGGGCGGGGGGCTGTTCGAGGGTGACGCGGCGGACCCGTGCGGGCGGCGTCCGCGCTACGACGTGTTCCTGCAGGACCACTACGACTGGACGACGCCGAACGCCGCCGAGTCGGCGGCGATGACCCAGTTCGACGCCTTCCTGCGCGCCGGGACGACGTGCATCTTCGAGTGCGAGTCGGCCACCGTGGACGACACGCTGCACTGGCTGACGTTCCCGCCGAACGTGGCCGCCGAGGGCACGGTGCGGTCCGCGAACTACGCGCTCGTCGCCGACATGGCCGACCACCCGTTCGCCCAGACGATGGGCAACGTGCCGATCGTCGGCGGCGCCTTCCAGCTCTGGAGCGCCACGCGCAACAATTTCCGGCCCACGAAGCAGAACATCTTCTACGACCCGCTCAGCAACGACATCGGCTACCTGCTGGGCCAGGTCGAGGGGGGCAAGTTCTTCTTCGCCGGCGGGCACCGCCGGGCCGGGCTGTCCGACCAGCGGATCATCCTCAACGCGGTGCTGTACGAGGCGGTCTCGCCGCAGTTCGCCCACGAGTTCGACCCGCCGCGGTTCACCGCCGGGCGGACCGAGCGGCACCGGGTGCGCCTGAGGATCCGCGGCGGGTCGGTCGCGCTCTCCACCGCCGTGACCGACGTGCTCGACCCGGTCGCGACGCTGGTTGCCGGTTCGGTGGTCCTCCACACGCCCGGCGCCTCCTACGCCTGGGACGCCGCCTCGCGCACGCTCGCCCTGTCCCTCGGCGACGTCGACCCGATGCTCTTCTTCTCCGCGCCGGTGGCGGAGTTCGATGTCGATGTCGCCATCCCCGGCGACGGCTACGCCCGGATGCTGACCAGTTCGATCGCCTATCACGACGCCTGGACCAGTTCGATCTCGTTCACCGGCGGCGCCTGCACTTCGGTGGTGGCCTCGCCCCGGCTGGAACTCGTCAAGCGTTCCGACCGTTCGACGCTGCGGGTCGGCGCGAACGACGTCGTCCTGACGCTGGAGGTGCGCAACAACGGCGCGGACGTGCTGGGCTCCGTGACGGTGACCGACTCCCTCCCGGCGCTCGTCGCCTACGTCGGACCGCTCGACACGCACGGCCGCGGCACCGCCGACTGGGGGGTGACGGCCCCCGGGCGGCTGACCTGGAACGTCGGCGTGCTGCTGCCCGGCGAATCCGCCGCGATCGAGGTGCCGGTCCGCGCCTCGCCGGCCGCGGCGGGCGACTTCCTGCTCAACGACGGCGCCGACGTCGCGGCGCTCGACTCCGGCGGGGCGGCCGTGACGGGCCGCAGCGCGGCGCTCCATGCGACCGTCACCGCCGCGACCGGCCCCGATATCGTGTTCGCCCTTGCCCCGGATGCGACCTCGCCCGGCGCCTCGACCGTCTTCACCCTCACGGCCACCAACGCCGGCGCCCGGACCGACCAGGAGACCGGCGACGTGCTCGAGGTGGAATTGCCCGACGGCTGGGGCGAGCCCTCGGCCGTGACCCCGCCCGCGGGCTGGGTCTGGTTCTGGGACGCGCGCGCGCGCCGCCTCGGCTTCCTCCATCCCGACGCCGCCGTCCGCTGGAACGCGGGGGGCGGCTTCACCTTCCGCTTCACCCTGACCGCCCCGCCGGCGCCGCGCGCCGACCTGTTCCATGCCCGCACCACGTTCAACGCGGTGCCGCGCGAGTTCGCCGCCGACCTGCCGGTGGTCGTGCGCTACGGCACCGGGATCGATACCGACGGCGACGGCATCCCCGACGCCGACGAGACGCGGCTCGGCACCAACCCCCGCGACCCCGACTCCGACCACGACGGCATCCTCGACGGTCCGGAGGTCGGCGACCCGGCCGCCCCGCGCGATTCCGACGGCGACACGATCATCGATGCCCTCGACACCGACTCCGACAATGACGGCTACGGCGACGCCGTCGAGGGCGCCAGCGACCTGGACGGCGACGGGCTCCCCAACTACCGCGACACCGACAGCGACGGCGACGGCCTGCTCGACGCCGATGAGCGCGTCGCCGGCACCGACTACCGGAACCGGGACAGCGACGGCGACTGCCTCGAGGACGGCGCCGAACCCCGCTGGGACGGCGACACCGACGGCGACACGGTCATCGACGCCCTCGATCCCGACAGCGACGACGACGGCCTCGAAGACGGCCTCGAAGCGGGCCTGTGCGGCGACGCCGACCCGACGACCACCACCGACCCCGGCGATCCCGACTCCGACGACGACGGCCTCCCCGACGGCCTCGAGGACCTCGACCTGGACGGCGCGGTCGGCCTCGGCGAGACGAACCCCACCGTCGCCGACTCCGACGGCGGCGGCACCAACGACGGCCAGGAACTCCGCGACGGCACCGACCCCCTCGACCCGCTCGACGACTTCGACGGCGACACCGACGGCGACGGTCTGCCGACGGGCATCGAGCGCGCCGCCGGAACGAACCCGCGCGACGCCGACTCCGACGACGACGGCGTCCCCGACGGCTTCGAACCCCGCTGGGATGACGACACCGACGGCGACGGCCGGATCAACGCCCTCGACCCCGACAGCGACGACGACGGCCTGCTCGACGGCACCGAGAGCGGCGTGACCGTGGCCGGCCCGGCCACCGATCTCTCCGCCGGCCACTTCGTCCGCGACGCCGACCCGACCACCACCACCGACCCCCTCGACCCCGATTCCGACCACGGCGGCCTCCCCGACGGCCTCGAAGACCTCGACCGCAACGGCGCCATCGATGCCGGCGAGACCGATCCGAACGACCCGACGGACGACCGGCCCGCCAGCGCCGATGCGGACGCCGACGCGGATGCCGACGCCGATGCCGGGGAAGACGTGCCCGCCGACGCCGCGGATGCCGACGCCGACGTCGGGGAAGACGTGCCCGCCGACGCCGCGGATGCCGACGCCGACGTCGGCGAAGACGTGCCCGCCGACGCCGCAGACGCCGACGCCGACGTCGGCGAAGACGTGCCCGCCGACGCCGCAGACGCCGACGCCGACGTCGGGGAAGACGTGCCCGCCGACGCCGCAGACGCCGACGCCGACGTCGGCGAAGACGTGCCGGTGGGTGACGCGGCGGTCGACGGCGGCGGCGACGGTACCGGCGACGAGGGAGTCGTCCCGGTGCCGGGCGGCGGGTCCGGGTGCGGGTGCCGCGCTTCCGGCCGCGTTTCCGACGGCGCGCCGCTCTGGCCGGGGGCGTTCGGATTGGCGCTGCTCGCGCTGCGCCGCCGGCGACTCCCGCCGTCCTGAACCCGGAGTTCGCGCGGCCCTCTCCCCTCCTCCCGTTGTTCGATCTATGCTGCGGCCGTCGGTCGTTTCCGGTGGAAAGGAGCGCGGGCCGATGTCCGAATCCGAGTTCAAGGACTTCCACACGCTGGAGAGCTACATCGCCTCGCAGCAGGGAATGCACCCGCACAGCCGCGGCGTGTTCTCGAACCTGCTGCGGCGGATCGGGCTGGCCTCGAAGCTGATCCACGCCAAGGTGCAGAGGGCCGGACTGCTGAACATCCTCGGGGCGCGGGGCGTGATCAACGTCCAGGGCGAGCAGCAGATGAAGCTGGATTCGCTGGCCAACGAGGTGATGAAGGCCACGCTGCGATGGATGCCCGCCGTCGGCGGCCTGGCGTCGGAGGAGGAATCCGACCCGGTGCTCCTCGGTCCGCGCGAGGAGGGCGAGGGGCAGTACGTCGTCCTGTTCGACCCGCTCGACGGGTCGTCCAACATCGATGCCAACATCCCGGTCGGGACGATCTTCTCGATCCACCGCCGGACGAGCGCCGGGCGCGTGTGCGACCCGGAGGACTTCCTGCAGCCGGGCCGCAGCCAGGTCGCCGCCGGCTACGTGATCTACGGCGCCTCGACGATGTTCGTCTACACCACCGGCAACGGCGTCCACGGCTTCACGCTCGACCCCGAGTTCGGCGAGTACGTGCTGTCGCACGAGCACATCCGGATTCCGGACGCGTGCACCTGCTTCTCGGCCAACGAGCGCAACTACCAGAAGTGGGACGACGCGACGAGGCGGTTCGCCGATCACGTCCGCTCTGGACCCGATCCCCGCTACGCCCGGACGAGTTCGCGCTACGTCGGCACCGCCGTCGCCGACTTCCACCGCAACTTGCTGTACGGCGGCGTGTTCCTCTACCCGGGCGACCGCAAGACCGGGAAGGGCAAGCTGCGGCTGCTCTACGAGTGCGCCCCGTTCGCGATGCTCGCCGAGCAGGCCGGCGGCCTGGCCACCACCGGCCGCCAGCGGGTCCTGGAGATCCATCCGACCGAGTTGCATCAGCGGATCCCCTTCGCCGTGGGCAACCGGCGCGAGATCGAACTGTACGAGCGGCTGGTCGCCGAGATGGACGCCAAGGCCCAGGCCCCCGCATGAAGGCTCCCGACCGCTCGGCCGCCCCGCTGCAACTCCGATGATGCGTCTGACGTTCCTCGGCTCCGGCGACTCGCAGGGCGTCCCGCGCTGGTGGTGCGACTGCGCCGTCTGCACGGAAGCGCGAACGACGGGGCGCAACCGCCGCGACTGCCCCGCCCTGCTCGTGGAGCGCGCCGGCGCGCGCCGGCTCGTCGACGCGCCGCCGGAACTGCGCCGGCAGCTCGTCGCCCGCGACGTCCGGCTCCTCGACGCCGCCTTCCTCACGCACCACCACAACGACCATGTCGGCGGCGTGGTCGACCTCTACGATTTCGTCCGCTGGACCGGCCGGCCGCTGCCGGTCTTCGTCCCGCGCCGCAGCTTCGCCCTGCTGCTCGAACGCTACCCGTGGCTGCCGTCCCGCCTCGACCTCCGGCCGCTCGACGGACCGCTCGACCGGGACGGCGTCCGCTGGACGCCGTTCGAGGTGCCGCACGGAGCCAACGGCTTCGCGCACGCCTTCCGCATCGAGGCCGACGGGCGGGCGCTGGTCTACATGCCGGATTCGCTCGACCCGCCCGAGGCGCTCCAGGATGCGCGGCTGCGCGACCTCGACCTGCTGGTGCTGGGGACGAGCTTCTGGCGCGAGGAGGCGCCGCGCGAGCAGCGCAGCGTGCTGGACGTCGAGGAGGCGCTGCGGATCGCGGCACGCGTCCGTCCCCGCCGGACGATCTTCACCCACCTCGGCCACGGGGTCGACCGCGACCGGCCGCTACCCCCGGGCCACGAGTTCGCCCGCGACGGGCAGGTTGTCGATGCCTGGTAGCCCGGAATCCCGCGACGAACGGCGCGAAGCTGCGCCCGACGGCCCCGTCCCGCCGGCGACCGGCCGCGTGGCGCGGTGGCTGTGGAACGCGCTGGGGGTCCTGTTTCTCGGCCTGGGCCTTGCCGGCGTGCCGCTTCCGGTGCTGCCGACGACGCCGTTCCTGCTGCTCGCCGCCGCCTGTTTCCTCCGCGGCTCGCGCCGGATGTACGTCTGGATGCACGAGAACCGCTGGTTCGGCCGCTACCTCAGCGACTACCGGGCCGGCCGCGGGATCCCGCGACGGACCAGGATTCTGGCCGTCGCGCTGCTCTGGGCGACGATCCTGGCTTCCGCCGCGTTCTTCGTCCGCGGGCTCGCGATCCGGGTCGGGTTGCTGGCGATCGCGGTCGCCGTCACGATCCACATCGTTTCGATCCGGCCGCGCGCGGGAGGCTCCGGGCCCGCGCCCCCGGCCGCCTGAGGCGCCGGTTTCTTCCCGGCCAACCTCCCAGGGGATTCCGAAGCGGCCCCCACCCCGGCCGCCTGGAGGCATCGGGTCACGGCGCGGGACGCCGCGTCGCCGCGTAGAACAGCGCGCCGCCGCGCCGCACCGCGCGAACCCGGCCGGCCTCCCGCAGCGCCTCGACCCGCTTCAGCGCCTCGTTCGGAGACAGGCCGAGCCCCGCCGCGATCCCTTCCGCCGTGCACGGGCGGCGCCGCAGCAGCTCGAGCACCGCCGCCTCGACCTCCCCGCCCTCCCCGCCCGAACGGCCCGGCCGCCGCGGGCGGGGACGATCGACGAGCAGGTCGACCGGGCCGTCGAAACGGCGCGCGATGCGGGCCAGCACCGGATGCGGCACGGCGAGCGCGCGACGGTCCGCCGGCGGCCGCGCCACCGTGTTGAGCTGCACGCGCGCGGGGGCGATGCGCCGCGCCAGCGCCGCCAGCCGCGCCGCCTGCTCCACCGTGGTCGTCCATCCGTCGAGGAGGAACACCTCGAGCCACACGGCGCCGGCGAAGCCGGCGGTGAACTCCGCCAATCCCTCCACCAGCTCGTCGAACCGCAGCGACGGATGCGGCCGGTTGACCCGGCGGAACATCCGCGCGTCGCCCGCGTCGAGCGACGGGAGGACGAGGTCGGCGCGGGCGAGCTCCCGGCGCACCTCGGGCCGGCCGAGCAGCGAGCCGTTGGTCAGCACCGCGACGGGGACCGTCGTGCGCCGCTTGAGCGCGGCGATCAGGTCGCCCAGCCCCGCATGCAGGGTCGGCTCGCCCGACCCCGCCAGGCTCAGGAAGTCCGGCGCCGGCCCCGCACCCAGCGCGCGCCGCACGTCGGCCAGCACCTCGCCCAACGGAAGGTACTCGGCGCGCCGCACCGTCCGGCGCGTGGTCCGCCCGAGCTGGCAGTAGACGCAGTCGTAGCTGCACACCTTGTACGGAACGAGGTCCACGCCCAGCGAGCGTCCGAGGCGCCGCGACCAGACGGGGCCGTACACGAGCGAGCGCTTCGGTTGACCCATCGGACGCGCCTCCTGCTCCGCGGAAGGCATCACAGGCTGGACACGGCACGCAGCCGCGCGACCACTTCGGCGAGCGCGCGCACCACGGTGTCGATGTCCTCCGGCCGGGTGTCGCGGCCGAGCGAGAAGCGCACGGAGCTCTGAGCCTCGCGCGGCGGGACTCCCATCGCGGTCAGCACGTGGGACGGCGCCGGGTCGCCGGTGGAGCAGGCCGAGCCGGTCGAGACGCAGACGCCGTGCAGATCCAGCCCCACGACGACCGACTCGCCGTCCACGCCCGGCAGCGCCAGGTTGGTCGTGTTCGGCACGCGCGGCGCGCCCGCGCCGTGGACGCGCGCGCCCGGCACCGCCGCCAGGATCGCCCGTTCGAGCCGATCCCGCAACGCGCCGACCCGCGCCGCCTCGGCCTGCGCCTCGGCCTGCGCCAGCGCCAGCGCCTCCGCCAGCCCCACGATTCCCGCCACGTTCTCGGTCCCCGCCCGCAGTCCGCGCTCGTGCTCGCCCCCCGTGAGCAGCGGGTGGAGCGGCGTGCCGCTGCGGACGAACAGGGCGCCGACTCCCTTGGGACCGTGGAATTTGTGGGCGGACAGCGCGAGCAGGTCGGCGCCGAGCGCCGCCGGGCGGAGCGGCAGCTTGCCGGCCGTCTGCACCGCGTCCACGTGGAACGGGACGCCCCGGGCGTGCGCCAGTTCCGCCAGTTCGGCGACGGGCTGGAGCACGCCGGTCTCGTTGTTGGCGTGCATCACGCTGAGCAGGACGGTGTCCGACCCCAGCGCCCGCCCGACGGCGGCGACATCGACCACGCCGTCGCCGCTCACTTCCGCCCAGGTCACGCGAACGCCGTCGGCCTCCAGCGCCTTGCAGGTGCGCAGGACGGCCGGGTGCTCGATCGCGCTGGTCACGACGTGCCGGCCGCGGTCGCGCAGCGCGCGGGTCACGCCGCGCAACGCCAGGTTGTCCGCCTCGGTCCCGCCGCCCGTGAACAACACCTCGGCCGGCCGGCACCCGAGGCACTCCGCCACGCGGTTTCGCGCCCGTTCGACCGCCGCCCGGGCTTCCTGCCCGAAACGGTACGGGCTCGACGGGTTGCCCCACGCTTCCCGCAAGTACGGCAGCATCGCCTCGAACACGCGGGGGTCGAGGGGCGTGGTCGCGTTGTGGTCGAGATAGATCAACGGTCCTGCGCCGTCCCGTCCGCGGCCTGCCGGGCTTCCCAGTCGGACAACGCCGCGTGCAACCCCCGAACCCCGAGCAACGAGCAGTGGCGCTTGCGCTCCGGGATCCCTCCCAGCGCCTCGATCACGTCGTCGTCGGTGATCCGACGCGCCTCCTCCACGGTCTTTCCGCGCGCCAGTTCCGTCAGCATGCTGCTGGTGGCGATGGCCCCCGGACAGCCGAACGATTGGAAACCGATGCGGGTGATGCGACCGTCGCGGACGGAGATCCACAGCTTGAGCTGGTCGCCGCACGTGGGATCACCCACGAGGCCGAAGCCGTCGGTTTCGGCGGGCGGCAGCGCGCCGACGTTGCGCGGCCGCGTGAAGTGATCCAGCACGAGGTCGTTGTAGTAGAGGATCGGCCCCGGCGGATCTGCCGGCGCCGTCTCCGGGCCCCCCTCCGTTCGGTCTTGCGAGGTCGTGGCCATCGCCCTGCGCCTCCTCGAACGCCGCCCTATAGCACAGACTCAGGCGCGGAGGCACGATGCGCCGCGACGCGACACCTTGCGCACGCACGGACCGAAGTGGCCCATCCCGCCCCCCTCCGAAACGATGCGGAGAAGTCCCGGCCCGTCGACGACCACCACCCCGCACAGCCAGTCGACCCGCCATCCGGCGAACGCTTCCGGCACCAGCGGCGTGCTGGCGCCCAGCACCACCACCGCGCGGCACCCGCGAGTCGCGGAACGTGAACGCCGTTCCGGTCCGGCCGTCCTCCAGGCGCACGGCGATGCAGCCGAGACCGAGACGAACGTCGGCGACGCGCACCGCACGAGCCGGCGCCTCGAGGCATCGGACGAGCCTCGCGGCCACGCGTTCGCCGGACGAATCGCTCGACAACGTTCGCTCCCCGCGCCCGGCCATCCGTCAGCCGGACGCCAGGCCCGACTGCGTGATCGCCTGCGTCGGACACTCGGGCACGCAGGCCCCGCAGCCCAGGCACGCGCGCGGATCGACCCTGGCCGTGCCCCCCTCCAACCGCAAGGCCCCGGCGGGGCACACGTCGAGGCACGCGCCGCAGCCCGTGCAGAGCTTCGCATCGATCGAGACGACGAAGTCGGGGACGCGCACGGATTCGGGAGCGGACCGACGGGGGCCCGCCGGCGGTTCCGGCTCGTCCGCCGGCGGGATGAACGGCGCCGACCGCCCCGCCGCCGGTGCCGCCACCGGGGCGCGGCGCGCGCCGGCCGGCGCACCGCCGACCGCGGACCCGGCTGGCGCAC
>Ga0073932_1000577_pt1 | contig 88813 bp, 87 predicted proteins | sample DewCreD2012metaG_FD_76967 | JGI IMG/M metagenome (GOLD analysis project Ga0073932, IMG submission 76967) | Hot spring sediment bacterial and archeal communities from British Columbia, Canada, to study Microbial Dark Matter (Phase II) - Dewar... ...
AGGACGACCGGCTCCTGCTCGCTTCCGTCGTAGGTCGGGCGGAAATCGACCGTGTCCTGATCGATCCCGTCGAGCAGGGCCATGGCGACGGGCGTGAGGCGCGCCTCGGTGTAGCGCATCGCGGCCGCGGCATCGCCGTCGATGTTGCCGAAATTGCCTTGGCCGTCGATCAGCGGGTAACGCTGGGCGAACGCCTGGGCCAAGCGGACGAGTGCTTCGTAGACCGCGGCGTCGCCGTGCGGGTGGAACTTGCCGATGACGTCGCCGACCACCCGGGCGCATTTCTTGAAGCCCGAGGCCGGCTGGAGGCGGAGCTGCAGCATCGCCCACAAGAGCCGGCGTTGGACCGGCTTCAGGCCGTCGCGCAGGTCGGGCAGCGAGCGGGCCGTGATGGTCGAGAGGGCGTAGGCGAGGTAGCGCTCGCCCAGCGCCCGGTCGAAGTCGACCGGCTCGATCCGCTGGGCGGCCTCTTTGCGGCTCATGCGGGCTCCGTCCGCGGTGCGGGGGTGAGCAGCGCCAGAAGGCGCTCACGGGCCGCCGGCATCGGCCGGTCGACCGGCGCGAGGATATGCCGGGCGATGAAATGCCCGGCAAGGCGCAACCCCTTGGCGATCTGCTCCGCGTCCGCCGGGCCGCCGCCGACCAGGAAGGCCGGCAACGGCAGGAGCCGCGCCGCCCAGGGGGCGCCGGCCTGTGCGCTGACCGCCCGTCCGGTCCGCGGCGAGACCCAGGCGAGGCCCTCGCTCGCGCCGGTGAGCGCGCAGCGGTCGAGGTCGAGGGCGAAGCCGAGTTCGGCGAGCAGCAGCAGCTCGAAGCGGACATAGGCTTCGGCCCAAGCCCGGTCGGCGACGAGCCGGCCGAGCAGGGTCAAGAGGCCGGCGTAGAGCTTCGGGTGGGGCTCGCGCTCGGGCAAGCTCGCCTCGAGCAGGGCGGTGACCGCGGCAAGCGCCTGGAGGCGGAGCGGATCGTGCACGAGCGTGGCGGCGTAGAGCCGGCGCGGCTCGACGGTGAAGTGACCGAGCTGGCTCTCGAGCCGAGCCCGCCAAACGAGGTCGAGGCGATTACCGGGTTGGAGGAGCGGCGCCCGCTTGCGCGAGCGGCCAGCGATCACGAGGCCGGCGTGCCGGCCGTGCTCGAAGGTCAAGGCCGTGAGCCGCAGGTCGCGCTCGCCGAGGGGCCGTACCTCGAGCACGACCCCTTCGTCACGCCACTCCACGCACGCCCCCCGACCCGCGCGCAGTGCATGGCCGACCCGCGCGGCGCGGCTCGTTGTTGCGCTGTACTTCAGCGATCACTAATATCCCGCCCGGCGAACGGCTCCGGGCCGTCGCCACATGCTCCAGAGGGAGACCGGCATGTACGATCCGAACCTGCTGCAGAAGCTGCCCCAGCTCGGCGCCAAGGCACCCAAGGCTTGGCAGAGCTTCGTCGCCTTCAACGAGGCGGCCTTCGCCGAAGGTGCGCTCTCGCGCAAGCAGAAGGAGTTGATCGCCCTCGCCGTGGCCTTGACCACTCAGTGCCCCTACTGCCTCGAGGTGCATCGCAAGGCGGCGGTCGAAGCCGGGGCGAGCGAGGCCGAGATCGCGGAGACGGTGTTCGTGGCGGCAGCGATGCGGGCGGGCGGGGCGATCGCCCACGGGCCGCACCTCCTGCCGCGCTGAGGGCTCAGCGCCGCTTCGGCTCGAGGCCCATCTCGCGCCAGCGCTCGGCGTCCTCGCGCCAATCCTCGCGCACCTTGACGAACAGGAACAGGTGCACGCGCTGCCCGAGCTGGGCCTCAAGATCCTTGCGGGCGGCCTCGCCGATGGCCTTGAGCCGCGAGCCCCCTTTGCCGATCACGATCGCCTTCTGGCTCGGCTTTTCGACGTAGATCGTCTGGTCGATCCGCACCTCGCTGCCATCCGGGCTCTCGACCCACTGGTCGGTCTCGACGGTCGTGGCGTAGGGAACCTCTTGGCGCAGCTGAAGAAAAATTTTCTCGCGCGTGATCTCGGCCGCGGTCGCTCGGTTGGAAAGGTCGGAGAGCTGGTCCTCGGGGTAGAGCCAGGGTCCCTCCGGTATCCGCCTCGCCAGGCTGTCGAGCAGCTCCTCGATCCCCTCGCCGGTCTCGGCCGAGACGTAGAAGGTCTCTTCGAACGGCCGCAGCGCGTTGGCCGCAGCGGTCAGCGGCAGGAGCGCCGGCGGCTTCACAAGGTCGATCTTGTTGATCGCGAGCAGGACAGGGATCCGGACCTGGGCGAGGCCCTCGATCACCGCCCGCGCACGCGCATCGAGGCCGCGCTTGGCGTCGAGGACGAGGATCGCGAGGTCGGCATCGGAGGCGGCTTTCCAGGCGGCTTCGACCATCGCCCGCTCGAGCCCGCCGGCGGCTGCGAAGATGCCCGGCGTGTCGATGAAGCAGAGCTGCGCCGGCCCGCGGATCGTGATGCCGATGATGCGCCGCCGGGTGGTTTGGGCTTTGGGGGTGACGATCGACACCTTGGCGCCCACGAGCCGGTTCAAAAGGCTCGACTTGCCGACATTGGGGGCGCCCAAGATGGCGACGAACCCCGCCCGGCGCGGCTCCGCGGAGCTCACCCGATGGCCTCCCCTTCGAGCCGGGCGAGCAGCCGAGCCGCCGCCTCCTCCTCGGCGAGCCGTTTCGAGCCGCCTTGGCCGACCGCCTCGCCGAGACCCTCGACCGTGACCTTGACGGTGAAGCGCGGGGCGTGATCCGGCCCTTCCCGGCCCACCGGCTCGTAAACCGGCGGCGGCAACCCCGCGGCCGCCAAGCGCTCCTGGAGGGCCTGCTTGGGATGACGTGCGGGCGGCCCCTCCGCCGTCAGCCGATCGCCCCAAAGCCGCTCGATCACCGCCCGGGCCGCGGCGAGTCCGCCATCGAGATGGACGGCGCCGATCACTGCTTCGAGAGCATCGCCGACCAGCGAGGGATGGCGCCGGTCGGCGGCCCTACGCCCGCCCCGTCCGCCGATCTCCAACGCCTCGCCGATGCCGGCGGCGAGGCCGATCGCGGCCAGGGTGTCGCTCTTGACGAGGGCCACGAGGCGATGGGTGAGCTCGCCCTCGCTCGCCTCGGGGAAGCGCTCGAGGAGGAGCTCGGCCACGACGAGGGCGAGCACCCGGTCGCCCAGGAACTCGAGGCGCTCGTTGGAGCGCCGGTCGGTCGGACGCGGGCGGGCGCGCCCGCGTGCGCCGGCGGCCGCGCTTTCGTGGGTCAGCGCCTGGGCCAGAAGGCGCGGGTCGCGGAAGCGGTAGCCGAGCCGGGTCTCGAGCGCGGACCGAGCGGCGGTCTGCCCGGCGCGGTTCAGCGGATCCGGCTCAACAGCCGCTCGTAGCGGATGCTCCACGGCCATTTCCAAGGCTCCCAAAGGGAGCCGTAGCCGTTGACCGAGAAGAAGATGACCTCGGCCCGGCCGATCAGGTTCTCGAGCGGGATGAATCCCACGTGGTCGACGCGGGAATCGAGCGAATTGTCGCGGTTGTCGCCCATCGCGAAGACGTGGCCGGGAGGCACCTCGTAGACCCGGGTATTGTCGAGGGGGCCCTGCCGGGTGATGTCGATCGTCATGTAGAAACGGCCGCCCGGCAACGTCTCCTCGAGGATCGGCACGGCCATGCCGCGCCCGTCGACGTCCTCGACGAAGCTGCCCGCCGGCTCGCGGCGGACCGGATCACCGTTGACGTACAGGACGCCGTCCTTCACCTGGATCTTGTCACCGGGCAGGCCGACGATCCGCTTGATGTAGTCGGTCCGGTTGTCCGACGGCAGCTTGAAGACCGCGACGTCGCCGCGTTCGGGCAGGCTCGAGAGCAGCCGCCCCTCGAACAGCGGCAAGCTGAAGGGCAAGGAATAGCGACTGTAGCCGTAGGCGAACTTCGAGACGAAGAGGTAGTCACCCACGAGCAGCGTCGGCTTCATCGAGCCCGAGGGGATGTTGAATGGTTCGTAGAAGAAGGTTCGGACGAAGAGCGCGATGGCGACCGCGTAGACCAGCGTCTTGACGGTCTCAAGCAGGCTGCCGCTTCGGCGCTGGGGCATCGCGATGGGCTCGTGCATCGATCCGCTCGCTCCGCGTCCCCGGGAGGCGGCCCGTTGCACGGTTACCGTCGGATCAGATCCGGCCGGTCCGCGCGCCCGGACCGGCCCGGTCGGCTCGCAACACCGGCACACTAGCCGAGGTGACGAGAGGCGACAAGTTGGCAGCCTCTTCCGAGGGCACGCCGGTGATGATCACGATCGCCTGGGCCATGGGCGGCTCGTCGGTCAGGCTCACCGAGATTTCGGCACGCATCCCGGGCGGAGTGATCGCGGCGAGCCGGGCCGCCGCCCCGCCGGTGAGGACCAAGGTCGGCCGGCCACCGGGCAGGTTGACCACCCCGATGTCGCGCCAATAAACGCCCTGGTTGAAACCCGTACCGAGCGCCTTGGCACACGCTTCTTTGGCGGCATAGCGGCGGGCATAGCCTTCCGCGCGGGCGAGCCGCGCGTCACAGCGGGCCCGCTCGACCTCGGTGAAGCAACGCTCGGTGAACCGCTCGCCGAACCGCTCGAGGGTCCGGGCGACGCGGCGGATGTCGATCAGATCGCTGCCGAGCCCCAAGATCACCACCCGCCGAGCCCTCCGCCGGTCGAGCCGCCCCGCCGTCCGGCCCCGTAACAAAGGACCTGGCGCCCGCCCGGTCAATCGCGCCGTGACGGGGTCGACGTGGCAAGACCTCCGCTCAGGCGCGCGGCGGGGGCCGGCGGCGGAAGCCGATCGCTTCGGCCAGATGGGCCTTGCGGATCGTTTCGGCGCCCTCAAGATCGGCGATCGTGCGGGCGACCCGGATCAGCCGGTGCCAGCCGCGGGCGGAGAGGTGGAACGCCTCGCTCGCCCGCTTGAGGAGCGCGCGGCAGCCGGCATCGAGCGGCGCGATCCGCTCGAGAAGTTCGCCCTCGGCCTCGGCGTTGGCGCGCAGGTCCGGTCGATCGAGTGCCTGGAAGCGCTCGGTTTGGACGGCGCGGGCGGCCGCCACCCGAGCTGCGACCTCGGCCGAGCCCTCGGCCGGTGGGGGAAGCTCGAGGTCGCTGCCGCGCACGGCCGGGACCTCGATCGTCAGGTCGATGCGATCCAAGAGCGGCCCCGAAATGCGGTTCTGATAGTCGGCGGCGCAGCGCGGCGCGCGCGGGCAAGCGAGTGCCGGGTTGTCGAGATGGCCGCATCGACAGGGGTTCATCGCCGCCACGAGTTGGAAGCGGGCGGCCCAGGTGACGTGGGCCGCGGCACGCGCCACCTGCACCCAGCCGGTCTCGAGCGGCTGGCGGAGCGCCTCGAGGACCGGGCGCTGGAACTCCGGCAGCTCGTCGAGGAACAAGACCCCTTTGTGCGCGAGCGACACCTCACCGGGCCGTGCCTGCGGGCCGCCACCCACCATCGCCGCCACGGAGGCGGCGTGGTGCGGCGCTCGGAACGGCCGCCGCCGGCTGAGCCGCCCCTCGACGAGCCGCCCCCCGAGGCTGTGGATCATGCCGACCTCGAGGACCTCGGCGGCGTCGAGCGGCGGCAGGATCCCCGGCAAGCGCGCCGCGAGCATCGACTTGCCGGCACCGGGTGGACCGATCATGAGGAGGTTGTGACCCCCGGCGGCGGCGATCTCGAGGGCCCGTTTGGCCGTCTCCTGGCCCTTCACGTCCTTGAGATCGGCCAGGATCGGTGGGTCCTCGATCGGCCTCGGTTCGGGCGGGCGGAGGACCTGGAGCCCGCGGGCATGGTCGAGGAGGGCCAAGAGGCTCGGCGCGGCGACGATGGCGATCTCGCCGGCGAGCCAGGCCGCCTCGCCGCCGCAAGCGGCCGGGCAGATGAGGCCCTTACCCTTGCCGGCGGCAGCGATCGCCGCGGCCAGGACACCGGCCACCGGCTGGATCGAGCCGTCGAGGGCGAGTTCGCCGAGCGCGATCCGTCCGTCCACGAGGTCGGCCGGCATCACGCCCATCACGATCAACAAGCCGAGGGCGATCGGCAGGTCGAAGTGGCTGCCCTCCTTGGCGAGGTCGGCCGGGGCCAGGTTGACCGTCACCCGTCGCGGCGGCAGGGCGAGGCCCAGGGCGTTGAGGGCGGCGCGCACCCGCTCGCGGCTCTCGCCGACCGCCTTGTCGGGCAGGCCCACGAGGGTGAAGGCGGGCAGCCCGGCGGCCACTTGGACCTGCACCTCGACCTCGGCGGTCTCCATGCCCACGAAGGCGATCGAGCGGACCCGCGCCATGGTCAGGGCCGGCGCCTGGCTGCCGCTGCGCGTCATGAACCTCCCCTTTCGAGAGAGTGCCAGGCGCAGCTTATCAACTTTTCGGAAAGAAGCCAGCCCCTGGACCGGGAGCCGGCCGACGGCTTCAGTTGGCCGCCCGCTCCACCGCGGTCACGACGTCGGTGGCACGCAGAGCGGCCAGGATCCGGTGGAGATGGTCGAGCCCGCTCACCTCCACGTCCAACAGGATCTCGACCAGGTCCGGAGCGCGCCGGCCGAACTTGACATCGGCGATGTTGGCCTCTTGCCGGCCGATCGTCGTCGAGATGGTGCCGAGCGCGCCCGGGCGATCGACAGTCATGACACTGAGCCGCGCGATGGCACGCGGCGCCGTGACCCGATCGTTCCAGCCGATCTCGAGAGCACGCTCGGCGAGGTCACCCGCACGGGCGAGGAAGCGGCAATCGGCGCGGTGGATACTCACCGCCCTGCCGGTCCGCACGATGCCGAGGATCGGGTCGCCCGGCACCGGATGACAGCAGCCGGCATAGTGGAACGCCACCCCGGACGGCAGGCCGAGGATCGGCTGGTCGGCCGGGGACGGCGGCGGCGCCGAGGGTCGGCGCAAGGGTAGGATCGTGGCGCTCGGCCGACGCCGGGCCACCGTCGCCTGCTTGAGTTCGGGCTCGACGGCCTCGAGCACCGCCCGAACGCCGAGCGTTCCCTCGCCGACCGCCGCGAGGAGATCGTCGACCGATTTCTGGCGCAAGACCTCGAGAGCCCGCTCGAGGCGCGCCTCGCCGAGCTGGACTCCCTCGGCGCGCGCCGCCTTGGTCAAGAGCTCGCGGCCTTGTTCGATGTAGACGGCACGCTGGCGGGTGCGCAGGAAGCGGCGGATCCGCGCCCGTGCCTTGCCGGTGACGACGAACCGCTCCCAAGCGGGCGAGGGCTGGGCGTTGCGGGCGGTGATGATCTCCACCTGATCGCCGTTTTCGAGGCGGTGGCGGAGTTGGACCAAGCGGCCGTCGACCTTGGCGCCGACGCAGTGGTCGCCGACCTCGGAGTGGACCGCGTAGGCGAAGTCGACCGGTGTGGCACCGCGCGGTAGGGCGATGAGATCGCCTTTGGGGGTGAAGCAGAACACCTGATCGGAATACATCTCGAGCTTGGTGTGCTCGAGAAATTCCTCCGGCTCCTGGGCATGCTCCAGGATCTCCAAAAGCTCGCGGATCCACCGGTAACGCTTGCCTTCGGTGACGCCGGTCTCCTGCTTGTAGACCCAATGGGCGGCGACCCCGAGTTCGCAGACTTCGTGCATCTCACGGGTTCGGATCTGGACCTCGATCTTGCGTTGCTCGGGGCCGACGATAGTGGTGTGCAACGAACGGTAGCCGTTGGGCTTGGGTGTGCTGATGAAGTCTTTGAAGCGCCCCGGAAGCATGTGGTAACGTGCGTGAATGGCGCCGAGTGCCGCGTAACAGGCCTGCACCGTGTCGACCAGCACGCGAAAGGCCATGATGTCGGCGAGCTGCTCGAAGGCGACGTTCTTGCGCTGCATCTTGCGCCAGATCGACCACGGCGCCTTCTCACGGCCGGTGACCTCGGCCTCGATCCCGGCCTCCGTGAGGGTCGCACGCAGCTCCTCGACGACCCGCTCGATCAGCGCCGAGCCCGCCGGCCGGAGCAGCTCCAAGCGATGGACGATCGAGGCCCGCGCCTCGGGCCAGAGCTCGGCGAACGCGAGATCCTCGAGCTCGGCCTTCATCCGCTCCATTCCGATCCGCTCGGCCAAGGGCGCGTAGATCTCCATCGTCTCGAGCGCGATCCGCCGCCGCTTGTCCGGATCCTTGATGAAGTGCAGCGTGCGCATGTTGTGCAGCCGGTCGGCGAGCTTGACCAACAGCACCCGGATGTCCTCGGACATCGCGAGCAGCAGTTTGCGGAAGTTCTCCGCCTGCTCGGTCCGCGGTGATTGCAGCTCGAGCTTGTTGAGCTTGGTGACGCCGTCGACCAGCCGAGCGACGGTCGGCCCGAACAGCCGGCGGATCTCGTCGAGCGTGGCGCCGGTATCCTCCACCGTGTCGTGGAGGAGGGCCGTGGCGATCGAGGCGCTGTCGAGCCGCAGCGCGGTGAGGATGCCCGCGACCTCGACCGGATGATGGAAATAAGGATCACCCGAGGCGCGCAGCTGAGCGCCGTGCGCCTTCATCGCGAACACGTAGGCTCGGTTGAGGAGGTCCTCGTCGGCGCTCGGGTCGTAGGCCTTGACCCGCTCGACCAGCTCGTACTGCCGTAGCGGCGCCCGGCGGGCTCGCGCCGCTTCGGCAACGGCCTCGGGCGCCGGCGCGCCGGCGGCGGCCGCCGCCGTCACGGCAGCCGCTTCCGCGCGCGCCCGCGGACGCGCTCAGTCCTGGTCCGGGACGTCGTGCTCCGCATAGGAGATCCCGGCCGGCATGGGCGCCACGACCCCGACCTCCGGCGGCGGCATGAGGGCCTCGAGCTCCTTGGCGAGATCGGACGGCTCCTCGCTCTCGACCTCGACGTGCCGGCGCAGCCCGTGCACCAGCTCGTAGCGCAGATGATCGAGGTCGATCGTTCCCGCGGCGATTTCGCGCAGCGCCACGACCGGGTTCTTGTCGTTGTCGCGGTCGATCGTGAGCGGCGCGCCCGCGGAGATGTCGCGCGCCCGCTGGGCGGCGAGCATCACCAGCTCGAACCGCGAGGGCACCCGCCCGATGCAGTCCTCGACCGTGATCCTGGCCATCTCGTCTCCGTTGCTCTCACTGCGAACCCTGACGTAGAGATAGGTAGCCGAGGTGGCGAGTGGAAGCCAGCCGCCGATCCGCCGGTCTGGTCAGTCGGGAAGCGGCGTGCTAGCGTAACCTATGCGCGCCAAGGAGGCGACCGTCCGGACCTGCCGGATCGTCGCTCGAAACGAGCCGGCACGAATCTCACCGGCACATGTGAAGGATCGATCGACATGGCCCACAGCGGACCGGGTCGTTGGTTCAGCCCCCACGAGCGGATCGCCGTATTCATCGACGGCGCCAATCTTTACCAGGCTGCCCGCGCCCTCGCCTTCGACATCGACTATCGCCGACTGCTCGACGTGTTCGCGAGTCGCGGGCGCCTCGTTCGCGCCTATTATTACACGGCGCTGCTCGACGAGCAAGAATATTCGCCGATCCGGCCGCTCGTCGACTGGCTCGACTACAACGGCTACACCATGGTCACCAAGCCGCTCAAAGAGTTCAGCCAGGCAACCGGCCGGCGCAAGTACAAAGGCAACATGGACGTGGACATCGCCGTCGACGTGATGGAGCTCGCGCCCCACGTCGACCACGTCGTGCTGGTGACCGGCGACGGCGACTTCAAGCGGCTGGTCGAGGCGGTCCAGCGGCGTGGTGTGCGGGTCTCGACCATCAGCACGATCCGCACCACCCCGCCGCTCATCGCCGACGAGCTGCGCCGCCAATCCGACCAGTTCATCGACTTGGCGGAGCTCCACGCCTACATCGCCCGGCAGCGGCCGAGCGAGCCGCCGGCCGATCGCGACGAGCTGATCGAGGAGGAGGACGAGGAGGATCTCGGCTGAGGCGGCACGTTCTTTCGTCCGTCGCCTGATCCTCCCTCCGGTGCGCGGTACCGACGCGGGGAAGGGCCGGGCCGAGCGATCGTCCGAGCCGACCGGCTTCGTCGAACGAGCGGATGTGGGGCCCGGTCGCGAGCGGGGCCGGTCGCACGAGGTGGGATGCCGAGCTCGCGAGCCGCGGGCGGGACGGAGTTCCGGGATCGCTCGCCGGGGATCGAAGAGACCGAGCCGGGATCGAAGAAGCCGGGCCGCGGGTGCGGTGGCCGGCTCGCGTTGGGCACGCACGCCCGTTCGCCAGGAGGGGCGCTCAACTCCGCCGAGAACCCGATGGGTACGCTGCCGGGCGGGTCGGCTCGCCCGGCCGGGCTCACCCGGTCATGGCGCGAGCAGGCGCGCCGCCAAGCGGGCGATCGGCGCCTCGACCGAGCCGGCAACCTCCCGATCGGCGGATCCGGGGGTTCGAGACCGGATCGGCTCGTCCGGCCCCACCGGCGCGGCTCCGCGATCTCGCGATCAGCGGCCTCGCTGCCCGGGCGGGCCGCGAACGCCTTCGGGCGCTCGCGGAGTTCGCCTGCCGCCGAACCGTCGCCTCACCGCGAGCGTCACGCCCATGCCCGATCGCTCGCCTCGACCCACCGAGCGAGGAGGTCGGCGACCAGCGGTCCCGAGACCCCGACCGGTCACGGGCCCGGGTCCGGAGGACCCGAGGAACGAAGGCCTCAGTGCCGATCGAGCAGGTGCGGCCACCGGTCCGCGCCGTAGCGGTCGGTTTCGCGAACGGCCGGCGAACGGGCGACCCGCGGGGACGCGGGGGCCGTGGAGGCTTGCTCGTCGAAGAAACGCACCAGATCGTCGAGCAGACGCGTGCGCACCGCCGGATGCTCGAAGAACAGATCGTGGCGGGCTCCGGGATGGTCGATCAGCCGGCCGCGGGGCAGCCGCCGGGCGATCCGCTCGATCGCCCGGTTGCAGACGATCCGCTCGTCCCCCGCACGCACCAGGAGGACCGGAAGCTCGACCGACTCCGGAACACCCGGAGCGTGGACCGCCTCGATCGAACGCAGGGCGGCGGCGAGCCAACCCCAGGTCGCCCCACCGACCCTGCGCTCGGGATGGCGCCGCCGTAGCTCCCAAGCTTCAGCGAAGCCTTCCGGACAGGAGGTCAGAGGGTTGCCTTCGAAGGCGCAGCTCGGCTGCGGGTCACGCTGGCCCAGCGCATAGTGACGGCCGGCTCCCACCCGAACGGCCGTCTCGGCGAGGAGCCGGACCAGCGGCCGCGGCGGCGGCACGAGGGCGATGTCGAACATCGGCGTGACGAGGGCTGCACGGGCCACCGGCCGGCGACCGCCGGCCAGCCAGCGGAGTGCGAGGTGCCCGCCCAAGGAATGGCCCAGCAGGGACCAGGGCTCGGGCAGGCCGAGTGCCTTCGCCCGCTCGACGAGACGGCCGAGGTCGTCGAGGTAATCGGCGAAGTCGTCGACATGGCCCCGCGGCGTGCCGGGCACGAGCCGCGGCGAGCCCCCCTGACCACGCCAGTCGAGGCCGAGGACCACGAGCCCGGCCTCGACGAGCCGCTCGACGGTCGCCGCGTATTTCTCGAGGAACTCGCCACGCCCCTCGAGCAACAGAACCGTGCCCCGCATCGCCCGACCGCGCGGCCGGGCGAGGCCGGCGCGCAGCGGCCCGACCGGCGAGGGCAAGCTCAAGGTCTCGGCGGCGAGCGCGGGCCAGGGCGAGGGCATCGGTCCTCGAGGGTTCGACATCGCGCTCGATGGGTATCCGAGCGCAGCGACGAACGCGAGACCGTGGCCGCACCGCGTCCCGGCCCCGGCCAGTGACAGCGGCCGGCGCGAGGCGGGCGAGTCGCGGAGCGGCGGCCCCGATGGCGGACCTGCCGACCGCCTCACCCGCCGGTCGAGCGAACCACGCCGCGCCCCACGCGCCGCCGGGCCCGGTTCACCGCCGCTCCGGCCGGCCGGACGGCCGGGGCGCTCGTGCAGCAGCACGAGCGAGATCCGTCGGTTGCGCGGGTCGTTCGGGTCCGCCGGAACCAATGGCTCGGCATCGGCCCGCCCGACCACCTCGGCGATCCGCCCAGGGTCCAGCCCGGCCTCGACCAGCGCGAGCCGCGTGGCGTTGGCGCGATCGCTCGACAGGCGCCAATTGTCGTAGCCGGCAGTTTGCGCGAAGGGCCGGGCGTCGGTGTGGCCGCGGATCGAGATCCGGTTGGGCATGCCGCGCACCGCCTGCGCCACCAACGCCAAGAGGCGCCGCGTCTGCGGATACATGACGTCGCTGCCGAGCGGGAACATCGCGTACTGTTCGCGGTCGACGATCTGGATCCGCAAGCCCTCCGGCGTCTGATCGAACACCAGGCTGTCCTTGAGCCGCTGGAGTTCCTCGGGCGCGCTCGACAGCGCGGCCTCGATCGCCCTCTTGGCACTCTCGAAGCGCTCCGCGTCGCGTCGGCGGAGTGCTTCCTCCAAAGCCTGCGGATCATCGTCTCCGCTCGGGCCGGTCGATCGGGCGGAGCCGAGTTCGATCTCCTGCAGGTCGGGCCGGTCGGTCCTGCTCACCGCGGCCGTCGGTTGCAAGTCGAGCAGCGAAGCGGGAGCGCGTGGCACGGCGTCGGGAACGACCGTCAGACCTTGCAAGGTTCCGCCGACGCCGCCGGGCGGGCCCACCTGGGCGATCGACTCGCTGAAGTACTCGGCGAGCCCCTTGAGCGTCTCCTCGCTCGACGTGCTCAAGAGCCACAGCAACAGGAAGAAAGCCATCATCGCCGTGACGAAGTCGGCGTAGGCGACCTTCCAGGCGCCTCCGTGGTGGCCGTGGCTGCCGCCCTCGACGACCTTCTTGACGATCAGCGGGCGGCTGTTGGTTTTGCTCTTGGCGGCCACGGCTCAGGCCGCCAGTGGATCGGCAGGCACCGCGGCCAGGATCTCGTCGAGCTCGTGGAAGCTCGGCTGCATCTCGCTCGGCACGTTGCCGCGAGCCAGCTCGACCGCGACCGGCGCCGAATGGCCTTGGAGATAGGCGACCAGGCAATCACGGATGATCGCGTAGAATTGGGCGTCCTGTTCATAGGTCTGGTTGAGCTTGGCGGCGAACGGCCCGAAGAAACCGTAGGCGAGGAACACCCCGAGGAACGTGCCGACGAGCGCACCACCGATCATCTTGCCGAGGATCTCGACCGGCTCGTTGATCGAGGCCATGGTCTTCACCACGCCGAGCACGGCGGCGACGATCCCGAGGGCGGGAAGCGCGTCGGCGACCGACTGCAGCGCCGCTGCCCGAGCGTGCACCTCGGTGTGGTGCTTCTTGAGCTGCCGCTGCATGCAATCCTCGACTTGGTGCGGATCGTCCATGCTCATGGTCATCATCCGCAGGGTGTCGGCGATGAACGCCAGCGCGAAATGATCCTGTTGGATTTTCGGGAACTTTCCGAAAAGCGTACTTTCCTCCGGTTTTTCCAGATGCGGCTCGAGCGCGAGCACACCTTTCGTTTTCAGGATTTTGACGATCATGAACATGAGCGAAAGCAAATCGCGATAATCGTCCTTGGTCCATTGCGGGCCCGCGAACACGCGCTTGAGATCGGCCAGCGTGCCTTTGACCACGCTGCCGTTGTTGGCGACCAGGAAGGTGCCGGCGGCTGCACCACCGATCATCATGAGTTCGAAGGGCAGCGCCTTGAGGATGATGCCGAACTTGCCGCCCGCGAGCAAATAGCCGCCGAACACCATGGCGAAGACTACGACGATCCCGACGATCGCGAGCATCCGAGCGCCCCTCGTGCGTCCCGCCCGATCCCTTAGACGACGAGGGTTAACGAATCGTGTGGGCGACGGGGCCGGCCGTCTCAGCCGACCCGCCGGTCGCCCTTGAGTAGCCGCTCCCGCTCGCGCTGCCAGTCACGGTCGCGGGTCGCGGCCCGCTTGTCGTAGAGGGTCTTGCCGCGCGCCAAGCCGAGTTCGACCTTGGCCCAACCCCTCGGCGAAAAATAGAGCTGCAGCGGGATGAGCGTCATGCCCTTGCGTTGCACCGCACCCTTGAGGCGCTCGATCTCGCGTCGGCGCAAGAGCAGCTTGCGTGGTCGCCTCACCTCGTGGTTGAACCGGTTCGCCCCGCCATACTCGGGAATGTAGGCGTTGAAGAGCCAGAGTTCGCCGCCCATCTCCCCGGCGTGCGCCTCGGCGATTTGCGCCCGGCCCTCGCGCAACGACTTGACCTCGCTGCCGGTGAGCTCAAGTCCGGCCTCGATGCGTTCCTCGATCGCATAGTCGTGCGTCGCGCGCCGATTGACCGCGACGACCCGACGCTCGCCTCCGCGTTGGCCCGCCGCCACCGTCTCAGCTCGACGGCCCGACCGCCGCCATGGCCTGGTCGATCAAGGCCCGCGACCGCTCGCTCGGCTCGACCAGCGGCAAGCGGACCGTCGGGGCGCACCGGCCGAGCCGGCTCAGCGCGTACTTGACCGGTCCGGGGTTCGTCTCGCAGAAGAGAGCACGATGCAGCGGCATCAACTTTCGGTGGATGGCGAGCGCTTCCTCGGGTCTGCCGGCGGCCCAGGCCTCGTGCACCGCCGCGCACAGCGCCGGCGCCACGTTGGCGGTGACCGAGATGCAGCCGTGGCCGCCATGGGCCAAGAACGCGACGGTGTTGGCGTCGTCGCCGGACAGTTGACAGAAGCCAGGGCCGCACGCCTCGAACGTAGCGAGCGGGCGGAGGATGTCGTTGCTCGCGTCCTTGACGCCGACGATGTTCGGCAACTTGGCGAGCCGGCCCATCGTTTCCGGGGTCATGTCGACCACGCAGCGGCCCGGAATGTTGTAAATGATGATCGGCAGGTCGACCGCGTCGTGGATCGCCGCGTAGTGACGGTAGAGCCCCTCCTGGGTCGGCTTGTTGTAATAAGGTGTGACGATCAACGCGGCGTCCGCGCCCACTTTCTTCGCGTGACGGGTGAGGCTGATCGCCTCCTCGGTCGAGTTCGAGCCGGTGCCCGCGATCACCGGGGCGCGTCCCGCCACGGCCTCGACGCACAGTTCGATCACCCGCTGGTGCTCGGCGTGCGTGAGGGTCGGACTTTCGCCGGTCGTGCCGGCCGGTACGAAGCCCCGCGTCCCCTGGCCGAGATGCCACTCCACGAGATCCTGCAAGGCGCGTTCGTCGACCGCACCGTTGCGGAACGGGGTGACCAACGCCACGATCGAGCCGCGGAACATGGTTTCGGCCCTCGACGTTAACGGCATGTCAACCGACGGGGGGCGACGATAGTGAGCGGCAGCCGGGGCGACAAGCCGCCGTCGGTCGACCACGGTGGTGCGGAGCGAGCATGGGGCGTCGGATCCGGATCCTCGCAGGGGCACTCGCGCTCCTTTCCGCAGCTCTCGCCGCGCACGGCGTCGCGGCCGAAGATCCCCCGCTGGTCCGCGCCGTGGTGGCGGCCGCCGACCGGCGTGACTGGGCAGCGGCCGAAATGGCCGCTGTTCGGACCGGCGAGCCCGCCCTCGTGGCGTGGGTGACGTGGCGACGCCTGCGCGAGGGCGAGGCCGACGACTTCGCGGCTTACCGAGCCTTCTTGGACGAACGTCCGGACTGGCCCGATACCGCCCGTCTCCAGGCGCGCGCCGAGGAGCTGCTCGATCCGGGTCTGCCCGCGGCCGACGTCTTGCGCTTTTTCACCGACCGCCCGCCGCGTACCCGGATCGGCCGGCTGCGTTTGGCCGAAGCGCTGCTCGCCGCCGGCCGGCTCGAGCAAGGTCGGGAGGCACTGCGCCGCAGCTGGATCGCCGACGACCACCCCGTGGCCGACGAGCGCACGATCCTCGAACGCTGGGGCGGTCACCTGCGCCGCCAGGATCACGAGGCAAGGCTCGACCGGCTCTTGTGGGACGGCGCTGGCGGTGCCGCGCGGCGGATGCTGCCGCTCGTCGGCGCCCGCAAGCGTGCGGTCGGCGAGGCGCGCTTGGCGCTCCAGGCCGGGGGCAAGCTCGCCGACCGAGCGCTCCGCCACATGTCCGCCGAGGTGGCCGCCGACCCGGGGGTCGTGTTCGAACGGATCCGCTTCGAGCGCCGCCGTGGGCGGCACGGCGCGGCCCGCGCCCTCCTCCTCTCGGTTCGCGACGAGCCGGGCAGGCCGGACGCGTGGTGGGCGGAGCGCAGCCATTATGCGCGCGCCGCGCTCGATGCCGGCGACGCTGTGACCGCTTACCGGCTGGCTGCTGGTCATCGGCTGCCCGAAGGCTCGGCGATGGCCGAGGCGGAGTGGCTGGCCGGCTGGCTGGCGCTGCGCCGGCTCGACCGGCCGGTCGACGCCCTCGGGCATTTCGAGCGACTGTTCGAGCGGGTGAGCACGCCCCTCAGTCGCAGCCGTGCCGCCTATTGGGCGGGACGCGCCGCAGCCGCCGCGGGTCGGGCCGAACTCGCGCGTGGCTGGTTCGATCGGGCGAGCCGCTGGTCGACCACCTGGTACGGCCAGCTGGCGGCCGCCGAGCTCGGCCGGCGAGCGGCGCTCGCGGGCGGTCCCTCCGCGGTCGATCCGGCCGTGCGTCGCGCGTTCGCCGCCGACGAGCTGGTCCGCTTGGCGGAAGCCTTCTGCCGGGCAGGGGTGGCGGCCGAAGCCGGCCCACCGATCCGCCGGCTCGCGGAACGCGGCGAGACCGAACCGGCGCGACTCACCCTCGCGCTCGAGCTCGCGATCCGGTGCGGCCGCCTCGATCTCGCCACGGCGCTCGGCCGCGCACCGGTCCGCGAAGGCCGCGTCGACCCGCTCTTGGCCTTCCCGGTGCCACGGCTGGACGGCTTCCTGCGGGCGGAGGGCGAGCCCGAACCGGCCCTTTTGCTCGCGGTGGCCCGCCAGGAGAGCCAGTTCGATCCCTGGGCGGTGAGCCCGGCCGGTGCCCGCGGCCTCATGCAGCTCATGCCGGCTACCGCCAAAGCGGTCGCGCGCGAACTGGCGATCGGCTACCGGGCCGAGGCGTTGCTCGCCGAGCCGGTTTACAATTTGCGCCTCGGCGCCCACTATCTGAGCCGCCAGCTCGAAAGGTTCGGCGAGCCGGCCTTGGCGCTCGCCGCCTACAATGCCGGGCCGGGCCGGGTCAAGACGTGGCTCGCCCAGTACGGCGACCCGCGCGGCCGCGGCCGCCACGCACTCGTGGACTGGATCGAGCGCATTCCCTTCCGTGAGACCCGCAACTACGTTCAGCGGGTGCTCGAGGGAGCCGAGGTGTATCGACGGTTGCTGGCCGAGCGTGCACCGCCGCTTCTGCCGTTGGCGATGCCGCTTTCGGCCGCCGCGCTCGAGGACGGCACGCGCCGCGCAGGCAGCGGCTCGTGAAGCGAAGCGGTTCCGATCCGACTGCAGCCGTGGTGTTCGACGTGTTCGGCACGTTGCTCGACGTGACCGCTTCCGTCGAGCCCGCCCGGGCGGCACTCGGTGCCGACGCCGAACGGCTCGGCGAGCTCTGGCGGCGCAAGCAACTCGAGCTCAGCTGGCTGCGGAGCGTCATGGGTGCCTATCGCGACTTCGACGCGCTGACCGCCGACGCGCTCGGCTGGGCGATGGCGGCCATGCGCGTGGCGGAGCCCGGTCTCGCCGAGGTCCTGCTCGAGGGCTGGCGCCACCTTCCCGCCTTCGCGGATGCGGCAGCCACGCTGGATGCGCTGCGGGCGGGAGGCCTCAGGCTGGCCGTCCTCTCCAACGGTACCGCCGCGACCCTGCAGACCGCGCTCGGCTCGGCCGGGCTGCGTGACCGGCTCGACCTCGTCCTGTCGGTCGAGCCGGCGCGGATCTTCAAGCCGGCGGCCGCCGTCTACCGGCTGGCCACCGCCGCGCTCGAGCTGCCGGCGGCGCGGATCGTCTTCGTTTCCGCCAATTCTTGGGACGCCCACGCCGCGGCGTGGAACGGGTTCCGCTCGATCCGTGTCGATCGCTCGGGTCTGCCCGAGGAGCCGCTGCCCGGATGTCCCGTGCACCGGGTCGGCGCGCTCGCCGAGCTGCCCCCGCTGCTGCTGCGGTGAGCGACGAGCCGCTGCCGATCGGGCTCCGTGAGGTGCGGGAGGCCGCCGCGCGGCTGCGCGGCGTCGTGGTGCGGACCCCGCTCCTCCACGACACCCCCCTCGACGCGTTGGTCGGCGCCCGCCTCCTCGTCAAAGTCGAGCCACTGCAGCGCACCGGCTCGTTCAAGTTCCGCGGCGCCTTCAACGCCATCGCCCGACGTACCGAGCCGGCGGTGGTCGCCTGGTCGTCCGGCAACCACGCGCAGGGCGTGGCACTCGCCGCCGCCTTGCTCGGCAAACGGGCCACAATCGTCATGCCCGCCGACGCCCCGCGGATCAAGCAGGAACGGACGCGCGCTCTCGGCGCCGAGATCGTGCTCTACGACCGCGGCCGGGAGTCCCGTGAGGCGATCGGCGCCGCGATCGCCGAGCGGACCGGGGCGGCGATCGTTCGGCCCTACGACGACCCCGATGTGATCGCCGGGCAGGGCACCGTCGGCCTCGAGATCGTCGAGCAGGCAGCCGAACTCGGCCTCCTACCGGACCTCGCGGTGGTCTGCTGCGGCGGTGGCGGGCTGATCGCCGGCTGCGCCACCGCTTTGCGCGCGCTCCTGCCCGAAATCCGGGTCTACGCCGCCGAGCCCGAAGGCCACGACGACACGGCCCGCTCGCTGGTCCGCGGCGAGCGGGTCGCCAACGCCCCGGGGGTGCGCTCGATCTGCGACGCCCTCCTCGCCCCCGAACCGGGCGAGCTCACCTTCGGGATCAACCGCCGGCTCCTCGCCGGCGGCCTCGTGGCGAGCGATGCCGAGGTGCGCCGGGCCATGGCCCTGGCGTTCAGCGAGCTCAAGGTAGTGGTCGAACCGGGCGGCGCGATCGCCCTCGCCGCTCTGCTCGCGGGCCGGCTCGATTGCCGGGGTCGGACCGTGGCGGTGGTGCTGTCCGGCGGCAACGTCGACCCGGATCTCTACGCCCGCGTGCTGGCCGGATGCTGAGGCGCGCGGCGGGGCGCCGCGGCCGCATGGACAGGCTCGCGGCCGATCGTTAAACGGGGGCGCCCGTTCGGCTGGCGCCGGGCGGGTGTTTCCCTCGTTCGACCATCGAAGCCGCGTGCCGAAGCGCCCGCACCCGGGCGCCCACCGGACCGCCGAAGCCGGGATCATCGTGCATGCAGACTTTCCTCCTCCTGCTCGTCATGTTGAGCGGCGCTGCCGGCGTCGCCTACGGCATCTTGACCCGCAGCCAGGTGTTGGCGCTGCCCTCCGGCACCCAGCGCATGCAGGAGATCGCTGCGGCGATCCAGGAAGGTGCCCGTGCCTATCTCAACCGCCAGTACACGACGATCGCCGCGGTCGGTGCGGTCATCCTCGTCCTGCTGTGGCTGTTCCTCGGCTGGGCACCGGCCCTGGGCTTCGCGCTCGGTGCCGTCCTTTCGGGCTGCGCGGGCTATATCGGCATGAACGTGTCGGTGCAGGCCAACGTGCGAACGGCTCAAGCCGCGACCCAGGGCGGGCTCGCCGCCGGGCTCGACGTGGCCTTCAAGGCCGGCGCGATCACCGGCCTTCTGGTCGTGGCCCTCGGCCTCTTGGGCGTGGCGGTCTATTACGCCTTCCTGCTCGCCGTGTTCGGCACCGCCGACAGTGCTTCCACCCGGCGCGTCCTCGAAGCGCTGATCGGTCTCTCCTTCGGGGCCTCGCTGATCTCGATCTTCGCCCGCCTCGGCGGCGGAATCTTCACCAAGGGCGCGGACGTCGGGGCCGATCTCGTCGGCAAGGTCGAAGCCGGGATCCCGGAGGACGATCCCCGCAATCCGGCGGTCATCGCCGACAACGTGGGCGACAATGTCGGCGACTGCGCCGGCATGGCCGCCGATCTGTTCGAGACCTACGTGGTCACCGTGGTGGCCACCATGCTGCTCGGCGCCATCTTCTTCGCCGGCACCCAGGCCTCGCTGCTGATGCTCTACCCGCTCGTGGTCGGCGCCACCTGCCTCTTGGCCTCGGTGGCCGGCACGTTCTTCGTCAAGCTCGGCCCGTCCAACAACATCATGGGCGCCCTCTACAAGGGCTTCTGGGGGGCGGCGGGCATCTCGGCCGTGGCCCTCGTCCCGGTCACGGCGCTCGTGATCGGGTTCGGCGGCACGGGCTTCGAGGCCAAGGTCGGCGAGACCGTGGTCGCGAGCTTCGGTGGCCGGCACGTCTACTATTCCACCCTCGTGGGCCTCGCGGTCACCGGCCTGTTGATGTGGATCACCGATTACTACACCGGCATGCACCGCCCGGTGCTCTCGATCGCCAAGTCCTCCACGACCGGCCACGGGACCAACATCATCCAGGGCCTGGCCGTGTCCATGGAAGCCACGGCGCTGCCGGTGCTGGTGATCTGCGCCGGCATCTTGATCGCCTACCTGAATGCAGGCCTCTACGGAGTCGCAGTGGCGGCGACCACCATGCTGGCGCTCACCGGCCTCGTGGTCAGCCTCGACGCCTACGGGCCGGTCACCGACAATGCCGGCGGGATCGCCGAGATGGCCGGGCTCGACAAGTCGGTGCGGGTCCACACCGACGCGCTCGATGCGGTCGGCAACACCACGAAGGCGGTGACCAAGGGCTACGCCATCGGCTCGGCCGGGCTCGCCGCGATCGTCCTGTTCGCCGCCTACGTGCAAGACCTGAAATACTACTTCCCGAACCTCGAGGTCGACTTCAGCTTGTCGAACCCCTTCGTGGTCGTGGGCTTGTTCGTGGGCGGGCTCCTACCCTACCTCTTCGGTTCGCTCGGCATGCAGGCGGTCGGCCGAGCGGCCGGCTCGATCGTCGAGGAGGTCCGCCGGCAGTTCCGCGAGAACAAGGGCATCATGGAGGGCACCGCCAAGCCCGACTACGGCCGGGCCGTCGACATGCTCACACGCGCCGGGATCCGCGAGATGATCGCACCCTCGCTTCTGCCGGTCTTGGCGCCGATCCTGGTCTACGCCGTGGTGGCGGCGATCGCCGGCCAGGCGGCAGCCTTCACCACCCTCGGTGCCCTCCTGCTCGGCACGATCGTGACCGGGATCTTCGTCGCCATCTCGATGACCTCGGGCGGTGGTGCCTGGGACAACGCCAAAAAGTACATCGAGGAAGGCCATTACGGCGGCAAAGGCTCGGATGCCCACAAGGCCGCGGTGACCGGCGACACGGTCGGCGATCCCTACAAGGACACCGCCGGCCCGGCGATCAACCCGATGATCAAGATCACCAACATCGTGGCCCTTCTGATCCTGGCGGCCCTCGCGGCCCACTGAGCGCGACGGGTGGGGCCGGTCCTCGGGCCGGCCCCATCCAGCCTCAGAAGGGCGACCGGCTCTGCTGGCGGGTGAGCGGGTCGGTGCCCGAATTGAAGCGCCCGATGTTCGAGACGACCTGCTCCAAAAGGGTGAGCTCGTTGCCCCGGGTCGGGGTCTTCTCGCCGACGGGAACCACAGCCTGAGCGCTCTCGAGCCCGTTGCGATCGACCCGCTCGACGATACCGCGGGAATCGAAGCGGATCGCCACCACCTCCTGATCGACCAGCCGCGCATTGTAGAAGTTGGTGCGCTCGGTTCGCTGCGTCACATAGTACCAGGCGCTGTCCTCGAGGGTCGCGGTGGTCGAGGGCGTGCCGAGCAGTCGGCGGACCTCCTCTCGGCTCGTCACACCCGGTCGAATGAGCTCGAGCCGGGCGGTATCGAGCCGGTGGCCGTGGTTGGAGACGGTGGGTGAGCAGGCGACGAGCACGACGAAGGCGATCGCCGGAACGCCGGCGAGCCGGACGAGCCGGAACATCGTACACCTCCGTGGCCGATCCACACGCACGACGGGAGGTCTAGCAGCGATGGCCGCAGACGAACAGGGCGCGGGGCTGGTCGGCTGGCTCGCCCGGCTTCGGGCCGAGCGAGCCCGCGCGGCGACCGCCCGCACGCTCTACCTCGCGGTGGTCGCCCGGGCTCGGCGCCCCGCGCCCTACGCGGTGATGGGCGTGCCCGACACCCCCGACGGGCGGTTCGAGATGATCGGTCTCGAGACCGCGCTCGTGCTTCGCCGATTGCGTGGCCTCGGCGAGGAGGGCGAGCGGCTCGGTCGAGCGCTGCTCGAGATCATGGTGGGCGATCTCGACCGCAACCTCCGCGAGATGGGGGTCGGCGACCTCTCGGTCGGCCGCTGGGTGAAGCGGCTGACGGCGAGCGTGCTGGCCCGTGCCGCGCTCCTCGACGAGGCGCTCGCCCGTCGCGATCGAGCCGGGCTCGTGTCCCTTCTCGCGCGCGCCTTCTTCCCCGACGGACCACCCGCCTCGGCCCGGCTCGACGAACTCGCCGCCGAGGTCGAGGCGGCGGCCGTGCGGCTCGAGCGCGTTCCGGCCGACGTGCTTCTCGCCGGCCGGCTCGAGGGCCCGGAGCGCCCTGGCCCGGAAAGTCGTTGACCCTTCGGCCCCGGCGCCCTAGCGTCGACGGCCGTCGCTCGCTTCGGCGGGTCGTGGGAGTCGAGCGCCGCCCGGCGAGAGCAGACGACGAGCGGACGAGGGAAAGGTGGTCGGCGAGCGCGAGTTCAGCCGCGAGATCGAGATCACGCGGATCCCGACCGGCGGGCAGCGCTTCGCGATCACCGCCGAGCCGGGGGAGCGGGCGGCCCTGGCCGCCCGGCTGGGTGTGGAACGGATCGACCGGTTGGTCGCCGAGGGCACCGTTCGGCGGCGCGCGACCGAGCCGCTGGTCACGGTCGAGGGGCGGCTGGAGGCCGAGGTCACCCAGCTCTGCGTCGTGACCCTGGAGCCGGTGACCATTCGGGTGGAGGCGAGCCTGCTGCGGCTGTTCGTGCCCAGCCCCGCACCGACCGTCGAGGAGATCGTGATCGATCCGCTGCGCGAGGAGGTCGAGCCGCTCGAGGGTGATCGGCTCGATCTCGGTGAGCTCGTCGCGGAAGAGCTGGCGGTCGCACTCGATCCGTACCCGCGCGCCCCGGGTGCCGCACTCGTGATCGAGCAGGCGGCCGCGGGCGAGCAGGGTGTGCAGCCCGGGCGGCCCGGCGCCAACGGTCGGGGAGACCGCCCGTGAGCTTGCCGATCGCTCTCGACGGGATGGGCGGGGACGCAGCACCGGCGATGGTCGTGGACGGCGCCGCTCTCGCCTTGCGGCGCGATCCCGAGCTGCGCTTCGTCCTGTTCGGCGACGAGAGCCGACTGCGTCCGCTGCTCGACCGACACGCCGAGCTGCGCGGCGCGGTCGAGCTCGTGCACACGCCCGACTTCGTGGCCGGCGACGCCAAACCCTCGCTCGCGCTGCGTCAAGGCCGCACGAGCAGCATGCGCCTTGCGATCGACGCGGTGAAGGAGGGACGGGCCGCGGCCGCCGTCTCGGCCGGCAACACCGGCGCGCTCATGGCCATGGCCAAGGTCGTTCTGCGCACGCTCCCGGGGATCGATCGGCCGGCCATCTGTGGAGTCTTCCCCTCGCGGGCGCGGCCGGTGGTGATCCTCGACCTCGGTGCCAATATCGCCTGCAACGCCGACACGCTGGTCCAGTTCGCGGTCATGGGGACGGTCTTCGCCCGCGCCATCCTCGGCGTCGAGCAGCCGCGGATCGGGCTCTTGAACGTCGGTACGGAGGAACTCAAGGGCGACGATGTGGTCCGTCGGGCCGCCGACATGCTCCGGGCGAGCCCACCGCCGATCCGCTTCGGGGGGTTCGTCGAGGGCACCGACCTCGTCGAGGGCTCGGTCGAGGTGGTGGTGACCGACGGCTTCACCGGGAACGTCGCGCTCAAGATCGCCGAAGGCGTGGCACGGATGTTCCGCGACGCGCTCAAGGAGGCCTTCAGCTCGAGCCTGCGCGGCAGGCTCGGCTATCTCGTGGCGCGACCGGCGCTCACCGCCCTGCGCGAGCGGTTCGACCCGCGCCGCTACAACGGCGCCATGTTCCTCGGCCTCAACGGGGTGGTGGTGAAGAGCCACGGCGGCACCGACGCGCTCGGCTTCTCCTGGGCCGTCAAGGTCGCAGCCGATCTCGTCCGGCAGGGCACCAACGCGCGCATCACCGAGGAAATGCGCGCCGTCGCCCACGCGCTCGAACCCGTCGCGCGCGCCGCCGCCTCCTGAGCGAGCCGACCGGTGATCCGCTCCCTCGTCGCCGGTGTCGGCGCCTACCTGCCCGCCCGCGTGGTCGACAACGACGCGCTCGCCTCTCGGCTCGACACCTCGGATGCCTGGATCCGCGAGCGGACGGGGATCACCCGTCGGCACATCGCCGCCGACGACGAGCTGACCTCCGACCTGGCCGTCGAGGCGGCCCGGCGAGCGCTCGAGCGCGCCGGGGCGAAACCGGCCGGGGTCGAGGCGATCGTGCTCGCCACCAGCACCCCGGATCACACCTTCCCGGCGACCGCCACCGCCGTCCAGCGCAAGCTCGGCGCGCCGATCGGCATCGCCCTCGACGTCCAAGCGGTCTGCGCCGGCTTCGCCTATGCACTCGCAGTGGCCGACAGCCTCCTCCGCCTCGGCCACGCACGGACCGCCCTCGTGATCGGCGCCGAAACCTTTTCGCGGCTGCTCGATTGGAACGACCGCTCGACCGCCGTGCTGTTCGGCGACGGCGCCGGGGCGCTCCTGCTGCGCGCCGACCGGCAAGGCGGGACCTTGGCGGATCGCGGCCTCCTCGCCACCAAGCTCGCAGCCGACGGCCGACATTATGGCGACCTCTGGGTCGACGGCGGGCCGTCGGCCACCCGCAGCACCGGGCATCTGCGCATGAACGGCCGCGAGGTGTTCCGCCACGCCGTGGCGCGGCTCACGGAATCGGTGCTGGCGGTCCTCGGCGAGACCGGCCTCTCGGTCGACGACCTCGACCTCCTGGTACCCCACCAGGCCAATCTGCGGATCATCGAGGCGGTCGCCAAGCGGCTCGGCGTGCCGGCCGAAAAGACCGTGGTCACAGTCGATCGCCACGCCAACACCTCCGCCGCCTCGATCCCGCTGGCCCTCGACGTCGCCGCGAACGACGGCCGCCTGGTCGCGGGCCGGCTCGTCGCGGTCAACGCGCTGGGCGGCGGCTTCGCCTGGGGGGCAACCCTCCTCCGCTGGTGAACGGTCCCCTTTGCCGTTGACGGAACCCGTTGGGCCATCTAGGCTTTTCGTCAAAGATGGGAGGAGGCGGGGGTGGCCGGGAGAACCGTGACGCGGGCGCAGCTGGCCGAAGCGGTCTATCAGCAGGTCGGCCTGTCGCGGAGCGAGTCGGCCGAGCTCGTGGATCAAGTCCTCGACCAGATCGTCGAAGCCGTGCTGACGGCCGGCACGGTTAAGATCTCCTCCTTCGGGACTTTCGCCGTGCGCGAGAAGGGCAAGCGGGTCGGCCGCAACCCCAAGACCGGCGAGGAGGTGCCGATTCCGCCGCGCAAGGTCCTGGTCTTCCGCGCCTCGCAGGTCCTCAAGGACCGCATCAACGCGGCCGCCGGGCGGACCTCGTGAGCGGTCGAGCGATCGCTTCGGAAAGCACCGAGGAACGGCCGGTCAAGGCCGCGACGGCTTTCCGCACGATCAGCGAGGTGGCCGAGGAGCTGGGCGTCGCCCAGCACGTGCTCCGCTTCTGGGAAAGCAAGTTCCCGGCAGTGCGGCCGCTCAAGCGGGCCGGTGGCCGGCGCTACTACCGACCGGAAGACGTCGAAATCCTGCGCCGGATCCGTAAATTGCTCTACGAGGAAGGCTACACCATCAAAGGCGCCCAGAAGGCGTTGCGTACGCCGCGCGGCGGGGCGAAGACGGCGCGCCCGGCCGAGCCGGAGGCGGATGCGACTTCCGGCCTCGGTCTGCAGATCGGCGGCGGGGCCCGCCAGCGGCTCGTCGCGATGCGCACCGAGCTCGAGGAGCTGCGGGCCCGCCTGCGCCGTGCGATGGCTTGAGCCGGTGGCGGCGATTGCCCCGCCTTCGCCGACCCCCTATAGTCCCGCCGCCGTCCCTCGGGCGGTCGGTCGGAGCGTGGCGCAGCCTGGTAGCGCACCAGCATGGGGCGCTGGGGGTCGTGGGTTCGAATCCCGCCGCTCCGACCACTCCCTTCCGCGACTCCCTCGGCGCTTCCCGTCCGTGATCGCGTAGCCCGGCTCCGAGCCGCCCCGGTCCGCGGGTCAGCCGTTCGTCGCGAGGGCCGGGAGCTGGGCCCGCTCGACCAGCCGCTCGCGAGCGACCAACAGCCGCTCGACGCCACGGGCGTGGACCAGCTCGCCCTCGACGTAAAGCTCGTGGTTCTGCTCGATCCGCGCGGGATCGTAGGCGTAATTGACCATGAGCCCGTGCGACTCGGCGAGCCCTTTGGGCGAGGTGTCGGCCAGCCAGTTGATCCGCTCGAGCCTCGCGCCGTTGCCGAGATGGAAGCGGGCGACCGGGTCGATGGGCCGACCGTGGCGGCGCGCCCGGATCAGGTACCAGGCGCACAAACCCGTGAGCACCGGCTCGAGCGCCGCGGCGAGCTCGGGATCGGTGTGCCAATCGGGTTCGGCCAGCCGCCGCAGGAACTCGCGCTCGGCCTCGCTCACGGGCGCCGTTCCGGCCTCGAGCTCGGCGGCCAGCCAGCGGGCGAAGCCCGGGACCGGCGAGAGGGTCGCGAAGCGGGTGATCCGCGGCAGCTCCGCCTGGATCGTCGCGACCACCAGCTTGATGAGGAAATTGCCGAGCGTGACGCCCTTGAGCCCGTCCTGGCAATTGCTGATCGAGTAGAAGATCGCGCTGTCCGCCTCGGCCGCCGGGGCGACGGGCTCGTCCGGGTCGATGAGCGGCCCGATCCGGTCGGCCAGTCCGCGGGTGAGGGCGACCTGGACGAAGATCAAGGGCTCCCCGGGCAGCACCGGGTGGAAGAAAGCGAAGCACCGTCGGTCCGCGGCCAACCGACGCTTGAAGGCCTCGAGCGAATCCAGCCGGTGGACCTTTTCGTATCCCTTGAGTTTTTCGAGCAATGCTGCGGGGCTGCCCCAGTCGATCCGCGTGAGTGTCAAGAAGCCCGGGTTGAACCAGGTGGCGAGCAGCCCCAACAGGTCACGGTCGAGCTCGGCGAGCGCCGGATCGTCGGCCACCGCCCGAAGAAGCTCGGCGCGGAGTTCGACGATCGCGCGGGTGCCGCCCGGCGCGGTATTCATCCGCCGGAACAGTTCCACCCGCGGCGCCTCGCTCGCCCGCGCGAGTTCGGCCAAGCTCCGTGGACCCGGCGCCCGCAGGAAAGCTTCGGCCGCCGCCTTTGCGGCCTCGAGATCGGGGCCGAACTCTCGGGCCAAGGACCGCAGGAACGCCGACCGCTCGGCCTCCGGCATGGCCTGCCAAGTCTCGACCAGCTCGCGGGCGAGCGCGAGGGTCGAGGCTTCGCCGCGCACCGAGAGGAGTTCGCGGCAGAGCACCTCCACCGCCCGCCGCCGTGGCCCGAGCCGCCGCCGGAGCAAGTCGCGCCCGGCATCGGCGATCGACGACCAGAGCTGGTCGAGCCGGCCCGCGCGGCCGCGCGCGCCCTCGGCGACGATCGATGTTCCCGCCACCATCCGCTCCATCCGCAGGCGACGGACCCCGCTTCACTATGGCGCAAGGCAGGCTCGCCGCCCAGCCCCGACGCACCGGCCTCAGTCGATGGGTATGCCCTGGCGGGCGAGCCAGCGCTCGATCGCCCGGAGCGTCGGCTCGCTCACATGGTGCTCGATCCCCTCGGCGTCCTGCTCGGCGGCCGCCGGATCGACCCCGAGCGCGGCCAGAAGAGCAAGCACGATCCGGTGTCGACGACGGCAATAGGCGGCGAGCGCGCGGCCGCGCTCGGTCAAGAAGATCGCCCGGTAGGGCTCGCTCCGGACATAGCCGTCACGCTGCAGGCGGGCGATCGCGTTGGCCACGGTGGCAGGCGTCACCCCCAAGCGCGCGGCCAGGTCGACGGCGCGCGCCTCGCCCGTCGCCTCGGTGAGCTCGGCGATCAGCTCGACATAGTCCTCGGCGAGCTCCTGGCGGTGGTCGGCGCGCGTCCGATCGAAGCTCGCCGCCCGCGCCGACGCTCGCCCGCCCGGGCTGTTCACGGCACGTCCCCTCGCGCCACCCCTCCCTCGCCCGAACGGCGCCCTCGCGCGCGGGCGCGGCCTCGGGCCAAGGCTCCGTAGCGCGGGGCCGCGAGGATCGCCAGGGCCTGCAGGCAGCCGGCGACGACCGCGATCATGCCCGCGGCGCCGAGACCGCGCTCCGATCCGAGGAGAAGCGGCGCCCAAGCGGCCAGCACGTAGCCGAGCGTCCCGGCGAGCAGGGCCGCGAGGGCGCTGAGCAAGATCTGCCGGCCCAGCCGGTCGGTGAGCATCCGCGCGGTCGCCGCCGGGCAAACGAACATGGCGATCGTCAAGATCGCCCCCACGGCGGCGAAGGCGGCGACCGCGGCGACCGCACTCGCGACGAGCAGCACGAGGCCGATCGCCCCGGCGGGGATCCCGAGGCTCGTGGCGTGGCCCGGGTCGAAGCTCGCGATCGTGAGCTCCTTGCGCAGCACGAGGAGCAGGAGAGCGACCACCGTGGTCACGACCGCGAGGCGCAGAAGGGGTTCGGGCAGGGTGGCGAGCCGGTCGGGATCGACGAGTGCAGAGATGTCGCGGGCCCCGAGCCAGACGATCCCCTCGAGCGAGCCCATGAGCGCGTGCTCCACGTCCAGGTGCACGGCTCGGGCACCGCTCTGCTCGAGCAGAACCACGCCGAGAGCGAACAGGCTCGTCAGCACGACGCCCATGGCCGCACCCGCCTCGATCCGTGCCGCCCGCTGGACGAGGTCGATCAAGAACACGCTCGCCACCGCGGCCGCCCCCGCCCCGAGCATCATCGGCCAAGTGTTCGTGCTTCCGGTCACGAGGAACGCGAGCACGATCCCGGGCAGAACGACGTGGCTCACGGCGTCGCCCAAGAGGCTCTGCCGTTGGAGGAGGAGGAAGTTGCCGAGCAAGCCGCAGGCCAGGGCCGCGAGCGTCCCCGTCGCGAGCGCCGGTAGGTCGAGCTCGAGGAAATCCGCGAGTTCGATCACGGCGAGCCCGCCCGTTCGATCCCTTCCACCGCGAGCATCCGGACGAGCCGACGGCGCCGCGCGGCGAGCGCCAGGAGTCCGCGCTGCGGTGCGACGATCAGGCTCGCGAGGAAGATGGCGGCGAGCACGAGGACGATCGAGGGCCCGGTCGGCAGCCGCGGCAGGGCGGCCGAGAGCGCGGCGCCGATCCAGCCGGCTGCCGCGCCGATCGCCGCCGCGAGCGGAAGCATGCGGCCGAGCCGTTCGGTCCAGAGGCGAGCGGTCACCGCCGGCACGACGACCACCGCGAGCGCGAGCACCAGGCCCACGATCTGCAGCCCGATCACCAGGAGGGCCAGGAGCAAGGCGAGGAGCAAAAGGTCGAGCCGAGCAACCGGCCAGCCATGGGCCTCGGCGTACACGGGGTCGAAGCAGAGGAGGCGCAGCTCCTTGGCGAACAGGCCCGTGAACAGCACGAGGAGCGCGGCCGAAGCCGCCACGAGTTCGGCCTCGGCGCGCAGCATGCCGGCGGCGGAGCCCAGGAGGAACCGTTGCAGTCCCGCTTGGCCGCCCACCGGCAGGCTCTGCACGTAGCTCGAGAGGACGATGCCCGCGCCGTAGAAGCAGGCGAGCACGCTCGCGATCGCCGCGTCTTCGGTGAGCCTGCGGTTGGCGACGATCCCTTGGACCGCGAGGCCGGCGAGCGCGGCACTCGCCGCCGCCCCGAACAGCAGGAGGGGCAGGATCCGCCCCTCGCCGAGCAAGGCGAGCCCGCCGAGGAAAGCGAGGACCATCCCGGGGAGCGTGGCATGGCTCAGCGCGTCGGCCAGCATGATGCGCCGGCGCAAGAGCAGGAAGGTGCCGACGAGCCCCCCCGCCACACCCAGAAAGGCGGCACCGAGTGTGGCGACCGCGCTGTTGTAGCCGGCGCCCAGGAAAAGGGCCGAGAGCAAGTCGGTCACGGGCCGTCCTTCAACCGCCGACGACCGCCGCGACCTTCGGGGCGAAGGTGACGCCGTAGGCACGGGCGAGGTTGGCGGGGGTCAGGACCGTGCCGACCGGCCCGGCGGCGATGCGCCGAACGTTCAAGAGCATGGCCTCGTCGAAGATCCCGGGCACGCTCTCGAGGTCGTGGTGCACGACGATCACCGTGCGGCCGGCCGCCCGAAGCTCGCGCAGGAGCTCGACCACGACCTGCTCGCTCGCCGCGTCGATCCCCGCCAGCGGTTCATCCAAGAGATAGAGGCGGGCGTCCTGGGCGAGCGCACGGGCGAGGAATACCCGCTGCTGCTGACCGCCCGAGAGTTGGCCGATCTGCCGGTCGGCGAGATCGGCGAGGCCGACCCGATCGAGCTGGGCGCGGGCCGCCTCGAGATGCCGACGGCGGACGGGTCGGAGCCAGCCGATCCGATGGTAGAGCCCCATCGCCACGACCTCGACCGCGGTGATCGGAAAATCCCAGTCGACGGCGGTCCGCTGCGGCACGTAGGCGACGAGCCCGCTCTTTCGGTCGAGCGCTCGTCCGAAGAAGCGCACTTCGCCGGCGAGCTTCGGTATCAGACCGAGCACGGCCTTCAAGAACGTCGATTTCCCGGCCCCGTTGGGCCCGAGGACGGCCACGAGCCCGGCGGGAGGGGCCACGAAGTCGACGTCCCAGAGCACCGGCCGGTCGTGGTAGGCGACCGTGAGCCCGGCGACCGCGAGCGGGCTCACGGGATCCGCCGGCCGGGGCGGCAGCGGGAAGCCGTCACGGCTGCGCGACGAAAAGACCACTGAGGCTCAGCTCGCCAGTGCCAAGCGGCCGCGCCAGCCGCGCGGTGGCGCCGTGCCGCCGAGCGCGCGGGCGACGACCGTGGCATTGTGGTCGATCATGCCGACATAGGTCCCCTCGTAAGTCCCGGGCGCGCCCATGGCGTCGGAGAACAACTGGCCGCCGATGCGCACCGTGTGCCCGCGAGCCGCCGCCCCCTCGACCAGGGCCAGCACGTGGCGCTCGCTCACCGAACTCTCGACGAACACGGCTTGGATCCGACGATCGACGAGCAGCCGCACGATCCGTTCGATCTCCGCGAGCCCGGCCTCGCTTTCGGTCGACAGGCCCTGGATGCCGATCACCTCGAAGCCGTAAGCGCGGCCGAAATAGCCGAAGGCGTCGTGGGCCGAGACCAACACCCTCCGATCGGACGGAACGGAAGCGAGCACACCGCGTACGTACGCATCGAGCGCAGCGAGCTCGGCCTCGTAAGCCCGGGCGCGTTCGGCGAACCCGCTCGCGGCCACGGGATCGAGGCGGACGAGCTCGTCCCGCACCACGACCACGAGTTCGCGCCACAGCCCGACGTCGTTCCACACGTGCGGGTCGTACTTGCCGGGGAACTCGGGATGGGCGAGCAGGCGCTCGGCCGGCAGCCGCTCCGCCAGAAGCAAGACCGGCTTTTCGCGGGCGAGCGCCGCCAAGAGCTCGTCGAGCTGCGCCTCGAGCCGGAGGCCGTTGGCGAGGACGAGGTCGGCCCGGCGCAACGTCGCGACGTCGGCCCGCGTCGGGCGATAAGTGTGCGGGTCGACCCCCTCGCCCATCAGCGAGCGGATCTGCGCGCGCTCGCCTGCGATCCGGCTCGCGAGATCGGCGATCTGGGCGATGGTCGTGACGATTTGCAAGGGGGCCGCTGCCCGCGTGGCGATGGGCCAGAGAGTGGCGGCGAGCAGGGTGGAAAGCCTTCGGCGTCGCAGCAAGGCTCGGCTCCGCGGGCCGGAGCGGCCGCACCGGGCCGATCCAGCCGATGCCCAGAAAGTTAGGTTAGACTAAAAATCTTGTCAACACCACGGGCGCTCGGCCGGGAGCCGGAGGCAGAGCGCTGCACCGCCGCCGAAGCGCCGCCGCGGGCGAGCAGCGCACGGGCCTGTTCCTTGCCGTGAGCCGAGGCGGCCCCGTCGTCCACGACCGCCCCCGCGTACGAGCGCATCCTCGTCGGGCCGGCACCGGCGGCGCGCAGGCCCGGGCCGCGTTCCGACGATGCCGGTGTCGGTACGACGTGACCGATCACGTCACCCTCGGCCGAGTCCCTCGCTCCGCGTACGTCGCGCGCTCCTCGCGACCGCGCGCCGCTGCCCGGCCGCGGCGGAAGCGCTCCGGTTGCGCGTGGCCGAGGCCTCGGGCAGAAGCCGAACGAGGCTCGAGCGACGGGGAACGATGCGACGGTGGACCATCTTCTCGGCCACCCCGGAGCTGGCGGCGATAGCGCCTCTCGTCGGCGGTCATCCGCCGCGGTCGGCGGGCGAGGTCGAGCGGGCCAACCGCGACACGATGGGCCTCGTCTCGGGCAGCGTGTCCGAAACCGGTGCGCGCCTCGCCCGAGATCACTGGGATGCGCTCGACGCTGCGAGCGAGCCGCGCGTCGCGACGATGCCGAGCCAGGGTTCGGTGCGGAAAGACGCGGAACTTCTTTCGGTGCACAAGGTGGATGCCGCCCTCATGCCGGCCGATGTGCTGCACTTCCCGCGCGCGGACAAGGTTCCGCCCAGTGACGAGGACGAGATTCGCTGCGTCGCCCGCCTCGACGACGAGGAGGCTCGGGTCTCGGCCCGGCCGGAGGTGGCGGGCCTCGGGGATCCAGTCGGCAGCAAGGTGGATCTCGGGCCCAAAGGGAGCGGCGCGGCGACGATCGCCACGGTGCCCCGCCGGCAGCGCCTCGAGGAGGCCGAGCCGTGGCTCGACGGCCGATGAGGACCATCGTCGCCGGAGCCCTCCTGTTCGTAGGTTTCACGGCCTCGTCGCTCGCAGCCGGCGATCCGGCCCGCGGGCGGGAGCTCGCGACGGCACTTTGCGGCCGCTGCCACGCCACGGGGCCGGCCGGCGCAAGCCCCCTGCCGGCGGCCCCACCGTTCCGCACGCTCAAAGAGCGCTATCCGATCGAAAGCCTCGCCGAGGGTCTCGCCGAAGGGCTGGTCACCGGCCACCCGGGCATGCCCGAGGTCCAGCTCGAGCCCGCGGCGATCGCCGACTTCCTTGCCTATCTCGGTAGCCTTTGACAGGTGAGTCGAACCTCGCGGCCCGACGGATGCGCGCCCGGCTCAGCGGCCGCCGCTCACGTTGAAAACCGTGGCGGCGACGTAGCTCGCCTTGTCGGACAGCAACCAGACGACCGCTTCGGCTACCTCCTCGGGCCGGCCGGCACGGCCGAGCGGAACGGTCGGACCGAAGCGCTGGATCCGTTCCGGCACGCCCGTGTCGGCTTGCATGTCGGTGTCGATCAGGCCGGGCCGCAGACCGTTCACGCGGATCCCCTCGTGCGCGACCTCCTTGCCGAGGCCCTCGGTCAGCACGTCGATCCCGGCCTTGGCCGCGGCGTAGGGGATGAAGCCACCGGCACCCTTGAGCTCGGGGGCCATCGAGGAGATGTTGACGATCACGCCGCCGCGACCGCCGCGCGAGCGAGCCATGCGTCGAACGGCCTCTCGGTTGCAGACGATGTGCGCCACGAGGTCGGTCTCGACGATCCGGCGGATCTCTTCGGGCGGAATGTCGACGAGTGGCGCCGCCCGATGGATCACCCCGGCATTGCTCACCAAGGCTTCCACGTAGCCGAGCTCGGCCGCGGTGTGCTCGAACAGAGCGCAGACCGAGCGCGGGTCGGTGATGTCGCAGGCGAGGGTGATGGCTCGCCGGCCGAGCGCTCGGACGTCTTCGGCGACCCGTGCCGCGGCGTCGGCCCGCGTCCGGTAGGCGATCGCCACGTCCCAACCGTCGCGTGCGGCGAGCCGGCAGACCGCCGCACCGATCCCACGGGAGCCGCCGGTCACCAAAACCACCTTCCCCATGCCGTCTCCTCCGCCGAAGGATGGTCGGGGTTAAGCGACGGTCGACCGAGCCGCAACGGGGCGCGCCGCCGCGGCCCCTCCCGCAGAGCGGAGCCCCGGCGCCGGACGCGGGGCTCACTTGCGTCCGTAGCGATCCTCGAGCCGGACGATGTCGGCCTCGTCGAGCCGCTCGCCGTGCTGGACCTCGATCAGTTCGAGCGGCTCGCTTCCCGGGTTGGCGACCCGGTGTGCGGTGCCGACCGGTACGTCGACATGGCCGCCTGCCGGCACTTCGAACTCGCGCTCGCCGAGCGTCACCCGGGCGGTGCCGGCGGCTACGAACCAGTGCTCGGCGCGGTGGCGGTGCAGCTGGAGCGAGAGGATCCCCCCGGGCGCCACGGTGATCCGTTTGACCGCGAAGCCCGGTCCCACGTCGAGCACCCGCCAACGTCCCCAAGGCCGCTCGTCGCTGTCGCCCGGACGGTAGGTCACCTCGCCCATTCGTTCCGCTCCCTCGCTCGACCGCACCCGCACGCCGACGGCCCGCTCGTCCCCGAGGCACCCCATCGGTCGCGTGAACCGGGCAACCCGTGCTCCGTCCGTCCTCACGCCCGCAGGCCCATGGCCACGACCTCGATCACCGTCTCGAGCGGTGGTCCGGTACCCCGAGCCGTGGGCTCGCCGACCACGAGCTGGAGCGAGCGCACCAGCAGGAGCGGCCGGTTGGATTCGATCCCGTGGAGTAGCCCCACGAGGCTCTCGAGCCGGGACCGCAGCGTCAGGCGCAAGCCGATCTCGACGAAGGGCGGCGCCTCGGTCGGCTCCAACACCTGGACCGTCAAGAGTTCGCCGCCGTGGGCGCGGATCACGCCGCTCAGCACGCCTTGCAACTCGGCCGCGGCGAGCGCCGGGGTGGCCGCGCGGACGAACAGTGTCTCGTCGGCGAGCGCCGCTTCGAGGAGCCGGCGCTCGGCCAGGAGCTGCTCGCGCTCGGCGATCCGCTCGCGCAGCTCCGCCATGCGCGCCTCGAGCTCCGCCAGACGGGCCTCCTGGTAGGCGATCCAACGCCAGGGCGCCCAGGCGACCAGCACCACGCCGCCGAGCGCGACACCGAGCAGGGCGAGTGCGAGGGCGCGCCGCAGGCCGGGCGGCAGGTTTCTCAAGGCAACCCCCCGCGCAGTCCGACGACCCGGGCGGCCAGGACGAAGCGCTCGACCTCGCGCCGCCCGAGCTCGGGATCCTCCACGACCGTCTTGCTCGAAGGCGCCTGGAACCGCACGTCCTCGAGCGCCGGTAGCTGCTCGAGCAGCGGCACGAGCGGCGAGGCGCTGGCGGCGAAGCCACCGATCCGCAGCCGATCGCCGGAAAGCTCGAGCTCGCTCAAGAAGGCATCGTCGGGTAGCGCCCGGCTCAGCTCCTCGAGCACCGCCAGGGCCGAGGGCGCAGTGGCGAGCTTCTGCGCGAGGAGCCCGGCCTCGCGACGCAGCGCCTCGAGCCGCTCGCGCAGCTCGCCGAGGTCGGCCAGCCGCGCCTCAAGGCGGGCTGCCGCTCGCTCGCGCTCGGCCACGACCACGCTCCGCGCGTGGATCTCCGAGCCGGCCAGCGCCGCGGCACCGAGGATCAGCAGAGCGGCTGTCGCGCCGACCACGATCCGTGCCGCCGAGCCCGACGCCCGTACGCCATCGCCCGCGAGGTCGAAGCGGGCCACGGACGGCGCCTCGGCCGCGCCGAGATCCACCCCCTCGACCTCGATCCCGAGCTCGGCCAGCCGCTCGCGGATCCGCCGGAGGAGGCTGCGCGGGACCGCGGCCACGGTCACCTCGAGCCGGCCGTCGGGTCGACGGCCGCTGATCTCGACGTCGAACGCGGCCTGCTCGGCGGTCCACGGGGTGAGCGTATCGAGCCGGTGCTCGACGATCGCGCGCAGTTCGGGCTCGGCCTCCGCCGGCAACAGGTCGCGGACCAGGAGCCCGTGCTCCGTCGCGAGCCGCAACCATAGATCGCGCCGCCCGCGCAGCTCGGCGAGGAGTGCGGACGGTGCGAGCTGGTCGAGCCGGGCGGGCAATCGGCTCGCCCCACCGCGTGGCGGCTCCAAAAGGAAGCTTCCGACCTCTTCGACCCCGCCACGGCGAGCCTCGAGGACCCGGATCACCCCATCCTGCCAGAACAGCAGGGTAGACCGGCGACGGCTCGGGCGCCGCGTCCGACGGACCGGCGCGAGGGCGGTGAGCTCCTCGAGCCACCAGGCGAGGAAGCCTCCGCTGCGGGCGGTTTCGGCGGACCCGACGCCGACCATTCAAGATCCCTCCGGAAGCGACGGCCCGTCGGTCAGCGTGAGCGGCGCCGACCAGTCCACGATCCGCACGGGTCGTGCATCCCCCGATCGCAGCGCGAGCCGTACCGAGCGGACCGCGACCCGACCACCCGGGGTGCTGGCGACGATCTCGAGCCGGTAGAGCCCGGCCGGATCACTGCGTCTCGCACCACTGTGCTCGGGGGCGGAGCGCGTCCCCCGAGCGGGCTCGGAGCTCGGCGCGGCATGGTCGCCGGCCAGCGCGGCCCGGACCATGCCCGAGGCCAGCTCGGGCAGCGGCTCGGCCCGCCCCGTGCCGAGGGTCGTGATGGAGAGCCAACGCGCCGGAGCCTCGGCCTCGTCCGCCGCGAGCCCACCGCCGGAGACGAGCGCGAGCGTTTCGATCGGGTGGTCGAGGCCGGGGCGGGTGGGCGGTACGAGCGTCTCGCCGGGAGCCCGACCGGCGCCGACCGCCGCGGCCGGCCCTTCCTCGCCGCGCCGGATGCGCAGCCGCTCGATGCCCTCCGCCAGCGCCTCGGCCCGCTCGGCCAGAAGCCCGCTCGCGCGGGCGAGCCGGCGCAGCAGGTCGGGCGAGGCCGCGGCCAGATCGACGAGGCCGCTCTCGCCCCTCACGCGCACCCGGAGCTCGATCTCGTCGAGCGTCGCGGCCAGGAGAGCGCCCTCGCCGCCGAGCTCGAGCCGCTCGCGCAGGAGCCGCTCGGCGGTCAGATGGACCGCCGCCCGAACAGCTGCGCGCAGTCGGACGGCGTCGACCGCCCGGCGGGCGTCCGGCACCGAGCCGCGGGTCGTCTCGAGCAAGGCGAGCATGAGGCCGGCGGCCGCCACGGCGAACCACAGCACGACCAGGAGCGCTGCACCGCGGCGCCGGTCGCGAGGTGCCTTCACTCGCACGCGCTTCCTCCGCGTCGGCTCTCGGCCAGGCAGACGAGGGGCGTATCGATCACGAGCCGGATCACGAGCGGCGCCTCGCCCCCCTCGCCGCCCAGCCGGACCGCGGCGGGCAACTTCGGGCCCGGCGGCCAGTCCGGCCACCACCGGGCGCCGCGCCGGCCCTCGCGCTCGCCGAAGAAGGCGAAGGTGCTGTCGCGGGCGACCGTCGCGAGCGGCACGGGCTCGACCGGGTCGAGCCGGCCGAAGCCCGAGCCGTCGCGCACGAGACCGGCGCGGCGCAGGGTCAGGACGCGGCTCCCCGCTCGCTCCTCGAGCGCCGCCTCGACCAACTGCAGGCCCTCCTCTGCTCGATAGGGACCGGGCGCGCTCACGAAGCGGACCCGATTCGCCTCGCCCAGGAACGCGAGGAGCGGGCGCTGCGGCGATCCCCAGTCGAGTGGCAGGGCCCGCGCGAGCTCGAGGCGCAGCTGCTCGTGGGCGAGAGCGAGCGCCCGGCCCTCCTCCGCCGCCCGCCGCTCGCGGGCCAGCGCTCGGCGGAGCACGTCGAGCCCTCCAGCGGCGACCGCGGCGGCGAGCGCCAGTACGGCCATGGCCACCAGAAGCTCGAGCAGGGTGAAGCCACGCCGGCTCATCGCTGCGCCGCGAGCTCGAGCGTGGCAAGGCGCACCGCCCCGCCCCGGCCGTCCTCGACCCGGGCCTCGATCCGCCAGAGCCGTGCCCGCCGCTCACTCGGCCGGTTCGCCGGTCCCTGGGCCTCCGCAAAGGGCGCCCGCTCCAGCCGCCAGCGCAGGCCGCCCGCCGTGCCCTCGGCGACCGGCACGTCCGCCAAAAGGTCGAGGCCCGCCCGCTCCAGCAGCGATTCGGCGAGCAGGGTCATGGCGAGCTCCCGTCGGCTGCTGTCGGCCACGCCGAGGCTGCCACTGCCGGCGGCCAGCGCTCCGCCGAGCACGATGCCGAGCACGGCGAGCGCCACGAGCGCCTCGACGAGGCTGAAGCCGCTGCCCGGGGCCGGCTCAGCCATCGGCCGGGGCGACCCGCCCGGTGAGGCGCTCGATCCGTAGCACCGCGCGGCCGTCACCGGCCTCGATGCGCAGCAGCGCGGGCACAGCGGAGCCGTCCGGGAAGAAGCGGAGCGGCACCGGCCCCTCGGCCACGAGGCGCAGCCCGCCGGGCAGGCGCCGGGCCAGCTCGGCGAGTGCCACCGCCTCGATCCGCGCTCCGTCGACCGCCCGGGCGCGGGCCCGCTCGAGCTCGGCGGCGATCGCCCGAGCGGCGGCTTCCGACCCGCCCGCGCGCCCGCCGACCCGCGGCGCGGCGATCGCCACGGCGAGGCCCAAGATCACCAGGACCACGAGGAGCTCGAGCAGCGTGAAGCCGCGCTCACCGCCGGCCGGCGACGACATCGGTAGCCTCCCCGCTGCCGCCGGGTGCCCGGTCGGCGCCCAAGGAGAGCAAGTCGTAAGCGCCCCGTTCGCCGGGGCTTTTGTAAACGTAGGGGTTCCCCCAGGGATCGAGCGGTACGCTCGCTGCATCGAGATAGGGGCCACGCCAGCCGCGCACCCCGCCCGGATCACGGATCAAGGCCTGCAGACCCTGCTGGGTGGTGGGATAGCTGCCGGTGTCGAGCCGGTAGAGGTCGAGCGCCTGCTCGAGGCTCTGCAGCTGCAGGCGGGCCGCGTCGCTCCGCGCGCCACTCAGGTAGCCGAGCACCCGCGGCCCGGCGAGTGCAGCCAGGAGACCCAGGATGACCAGCACGACGAGCAGTTCGATCAGCGTGAAGCCACGCTGATCGTCCCGCCGCCCGACCTTGCGAGCTCCGTTTCCTGTCAGCTGAAGTGCCCGTCCCCGCCCGGGGTGCATCGCTCTGCCACCCGTCAACGGAGGATCTCAAGGCGACGTCGGGTGCCGTCGCGCTCGACCTCGAGATGGTCGGGCCCGATCCCGTTCACGACCCAACCCTCGAGCTCGTCACCGGACTCGAGCCGGATCAGCTCGCCACTATCGCCGAGCGTCACGAGCGCCTCGCTGCGGCTGCGCCGGCTCACGGTGCCGACCAGGCGGAACGGCGGCTCGTCCGACCCGGGTTCGCTCACGGCGGCGAGCTGCGGCTCCGCGGCGACCGCCACGGGCGGTGCGGACATTGTCCCCGGCCGCCGCGTCGGGCTGAACAATGGCCGCTCGAGGACCGCGTCGAAGTTCTCGAGCGGCGGCAGGTCGAGGCGCTGAGCGAGGCGTGCGATCGCTCCCAAGGCCGGATCGGTCGCCGGCCGCTCGGGCTCGGTAGCCGGCCGCCAACGCGCCACGCCGACGGTCGCCGGCGCCTCGCTCGGTCCGCTCAAGGCGAGCCAGCCGATCGCCAGTGTGCCACAGGCGATGACGATTTTGCTTGAGGTGTGCCAGGTGCTCATGCGGCGATCAGCGCCCCCGGTGGACCGGACTAGCCACGAGCCGAACGATGGCGTCAACCCCGGCCCGGCCGCGGCCATTTTGGCAGCCATTGGTTAACGAACCCTTCACAGGCGCCGCCGGCCCGCCGCACTATCGACGTCGCAGGCCGCCCGATCATCCAAGCGGCCGCGGAGCCTCGCCATGATCCACGAGCCCCCTCTGCTCACCGCGCGCCGCAACTTCCCGCGCCCGACCGCCGCCCAGCTCGCCGCCGTGGCAGCCGCCACGACCGGCTGGCTGGTCGACGCGCAGAACGGCCGCGGCTCCTTCGGGCCGCGCATCAAACCCCTCTTCCCCCACGACCCGAAGCTCGCCCGCTGCTCCGGCACCGTGCTGACCTGCTGGTGCGGTCCGGACGACAATCTGGCCCTTGCCGCAGCGGCCGCCCTCGCGCGGCCCGGGGACGTGATCGTCGCCGCGGCCGAGGGCTTCGACGGCAGCGGCGTGTGCGGCGATCTCTTGGCCGGAATGATGCGCAACAAGGGGATCGCCGGCCTCGTGGTCGACGGCGCGGTGCGCGACATCGCTGGCCTGCGCGAAGTCGGGTTGCCGGTTTTCGCTTCGGCGGTCAACCCGGCCTCCTGCGTCCGTTCCGGTCCCGGCACGGTCGGCTTGCCGGTCGTCGTGGGCGGCCGCGCGGTCGCGAGCGGGGATCTGTTGCTGGCCGACGAGGACGGGGTCGTCACCGTGCCCCTCGCCGAGGCCGATGCGGTGCTCGCCCGGCTCGCCGAAATCCGCGCGGCCGAGGCCGAGACCCTGGCCAAGGTCAGAGCGGGGCTGCAAGTCCCCGGCTGGGTCGAGGCGCTCTTGGCGTCCGACCGGGTCCGCTGGGTCGATTGAGGGGCCGGTGGCCCGGCCCGTCTCGGCGGAGCGCCCGGCCGGCCCGGTAGGCGTTGCCCGCGGGCTCAGGGTCGTCGCCCTGGCGGCCACCCTGGCGCTCGTCGCGCTGGTGATCGACGCGCGCTCGCGGCTGCCGCCGCCGGAGCCCGCCGTGCTCCTGCCGTTGCCGGAGGCCGTACCGCAGCGGCCGGCGCGCCCGTTCGTGCCGCAACCCGCTCCGCCGCCGGCAGCCGAGCCCACTGCAGGGGTCGAGGCGCGACCGGCCACCCCGCCGCCGACCGAGACCGCACCGCCGACCACGGCACCGGCCGAACCCCCGGCGCCGGCCGCAGGCGCCCGACGGGCCGAGGGGGCCTCTCCGCCCCCGAGCTCGCCCCCGGCCGCCCCCGAGGCCGTCGCCGGCACGCCGGCGGAGCCGGTGAGGCCGCCGTCGGGCCCGTCCTCCGCCGCCGCGACCGTGCGCGACGGCGTGCTCGCTTACCAGGCGGGCGATTATCCGCGGGCGGAGGCGATCTGGCGGCCACTGGCCGAGGCCGGCAACGCGCGCGCTCGGTTCCATCTCGGCGCGCTCTACCTCGAGGGCCGGCTGGGCCCGCCCGATCCCGAGGCCGCCTATCGCTGGCTCGCACTCGCCGCCGAGGCCGGCCAGGCCGCCGCCGCACCGCTCCGCGACCAGGCAGCGGCGCGCCTGCCTCCCGAGCGGCTGGCGGCGATCCGCGCCGAACTCGGCCTCCTCCCCTGAGCGTGCCCCCGAGCGGTCGGGCGGCGGCGCGTCGCGTGGACCGGCGCACCCGGCTGCGATAGATCCCCCCGGCGAGCCGAGCGAAGGGAGATCTTCCGATGGCCGATGCCCTGCGTGCGAGCGCCCCGAGCCCCGCGGTGTTCTTCCGCGCCGGCCTCGCCGAGGCCGACCCGGAGGTCGCGGCGGCCGTGGCGGGCGAGCTCGCCCGCCAGCGCGACGGCATCGAGCTGATCGCCTCGGAGAACATCGTGAGCCGGGCGGTGCTCGAGGCGCAAGGCTCGGTGCTGACCAACAAGTACGCCGAGGGCTATCCCGGCCGGCGCTACTACGGCGGCTGCCAAGAGGTGGACCGCGTCGAGGCCTTGGCGATCGAGCGGGCCAAGCGGCTGTTCGACTGCGCCTTCGCCAACGTCCAGCCGCACTCGGGCGCGCAGGCCAACGGCGCCGTCATGCTGGCGCTCCTCGAGCCCGGCGACACGATCTTGGGCATGGACCTCGCGGCCGGCGGCCACCTCACCCACGGTGCCAAGGCAGCCCTCTCCGGCAAGTGGTTCCGCGCCGTCCATTACGGCCTCGATGCCCGCGGCTTCATCGACTACGGGCAGGTGGCCGAACTGGCCCGGGAGCACCGGCCGAAAATGATCATCGCCGGCGCTTCGGCCTATTCGCGGATCATCGACTTCGCCCGCTTCCGCACGATCGCCGACGAGGTCGGCGCCTGGCTCCTCGTCGACATGGCGCACATCGCCGGGCTCGTGGCGGCAGGCGTCCATCCCTCGCCCTTCCCGCACGCCCACGTGGTCACCTCGACCACCCACAAGACCCTGCGCGGACCGCGCGGCGGGCTCATCCTGACCGACGACGAGGCGCTCGCGAAGAAGATCAACAGCGCCGTGTTCCCGGGCCTGCAGGGCGGACCCTTGATGCACGTGATCGCCGCCAAGGCGGTCGCCTTCGGCGAGGCGCTGCAGCCGGAGTTCAAGATCTACGCCAACAACGTCGTCGCGACCGCGAAGGCCCTGGCCGCGGTCATGATCGAGCGCGGCTGCGCGATCGTCTCGGGCGGCACCGACAACCACCTCATGCTGGTCGACTTGCGACCCAAGAAGGTCACCGGCAAGGCCGCCCAAGAGGCCCTCGAGCGGGCCGGTATCACCTGCAACAAGAACGGCGTGCCGAACGATCCGCAGAAGCCGACCGTGACCTCCGGCATTCGGCTCGGCACGCCGGCCGGCTGCACGCGCGGCTTCGGCATCGCCGAGTTCCAGAAGATCGGCCATCTCGTGGCCGACGTACTCGACGCTTTGGCCGCTCGTCCCGAAGGCGATCCGGCGGTCGAAGCTCGGGTGCGCGGCGAAGTCGCCGAGCTCTGCGCGCGCTTCCCGATCTACTGAATTCGGCGCCCCGCGAGGTCGGGTGCCCTCAAGGCACGTCCGGCCGGCAATCCGGCTCCCTGCAGTCGGGCAGAGCTTCGCCCGAATCCGGCTCGCCACTCGCCCGCAGCAAGCAGCCGCCGCGTCCGAGGAGCTCGCCGGCGCAACCGCGCAGCTCGATCATCGCCGTGACCGGAACCAGGACGAGGCCACGCGCGACCGCCTGCGGCAGCCAGTCGGCGAGCACCTGGAGCGTGGCGGGATAGGGGTGGCCGATCGCCACGGCCGAGCCGGTCCGCCGGGCGAGACGCTCGGCCCGCTCGAGCTGGGCGAGGATCGCGGCCGGCACGGGGTCGTTGTCGAGGAACAGGTCGCGGGCGGTGGTCGGCACCCCCGCTTCGAGCGCCACCCGTGCGGCGACGCTCGCGCCCGTGGTCATGCTGTCGACGAACGGCAGGCCGAGCCGGCCGAGCTCGTCCATCACCACGGCCATCGCCCGAGGATCGGCGGTGAGCCGGCTGCCCATGTGGTTGTTGACGCCGCTCGCTCCCGGAACCCGGCCGAGCGCCCAGTGCAGCCGCCGCCGCAGTTCCTCGGAGCCGAGGCCCGAGAGCAGCGCCATCGGCCCCGGATCTTCGTTGCCGAGCGGCTCCATCGCAAGGTGCAGGAAGACCTCGTGACCGGACGCCTTGGCCTCGCGGGCGAGCTCCGGGGTACCCTCGCCATAGGGCAGGAACGCCAGGGTCAAAGGCCCGGGCAGGCGGATGGTCCGCCGGGTCGCGGGTCCGTTCAGGCCCAGATCGTCGATGATCACCGTGAGCGCCGGCCGCGGCCCTCGGGGGCGGCGCACGAGGGGGGCGGGGAACGCCACGGGCAGCGGCCGCACGAGCTCGATCGGCGGGACCGGCGGCGATCGCGGGACGGCCACCGCGGCGGTCGGCGTGGGCGAGGCCGGCGGCAGGTCGCCCGAGAGCCGGGCGCGCGGATCGGCCAGCGGCGGCCGCGGGCCGGTCGCCGGTCCCTCCCCCGGCGCCCGAGGCGCCTCGGCCGGCGCGGAGGTCGCGAGCGGCGGCAGGAGGGGGAGGGGCGCGACCGCCGCCGCGCGTGGCGGCGAGGGAGCGAGGTCGGGCGGCGCCGGGAGCGGGGCGGGCGACGGCACTGGCAGAGAAAGCGCCAGCTCCTGCGGCGGGGGCGGCGGCGCCGGGCGGTGCTCGCGGCTCGGCTGCGGCTCCAGCATCGCGAGCAGGAGCAGGAGCACGAAGCCGGCCGAGAGGGCCGCCCGCACGAGCCGTCGGGTGCGTCGCCGCGACCGGCGGCGGCCGCGCCGCGGCCGGACCTCGAGCCGATCGGCCGGGCGCGGCGCAGGGGGCTCGATGGCGGGCAAGCTCTCCTCCGGCAGGGCCCCGCGACCTTGACGCGGCCTCGGGCCTCGGGTTTCCTCCCGCGGCTCGAAGGCACCCTGCGCCGGGCGTCGCCCATGCTCCTCTTGCTCGACAATTACGACAGCTTCACCTGGAATCTCTACCATTATCTCGGGGAGCAGGGGGCCGAGATCGAGGTCGTCCGCAACGACGCGATCACCGTGCAGGAGGCGCTCGCCCGGACCCCCGAGGGGATCGTGATCTCGCCGGGGCCGTGCGACCCCGACCGCGCCGGGATCTCGCTCGCGCTGATCCGCGCCGCCGCCGGCCGCTGCCCGATCCTCGGCGTCTGCCTCGGCCACCAAGCGATCGGCCAGGCCTTCGGCGCCCGGATCGTCCGCGCACCCGTGCCGATGCACGGCAAGGTGAGCCGGATCGAGCACGACGGGACCGGCGTGCTCGAGGGCCTCCCCTCCCCTTTCGAAGCGACCCGCTACCATTCGCTTTGCGTCGATCCGGCCAGCGTCCCGGCCGACCTCCTGGTCAATGCCCGGAGCGAGGACGGCGTGATCATGGGGCTGCGCCACCGGACGCTGCCGATCCACGGTGTCCAGTTCCATCCCGAGAGCATCGAGACCCGGGTCGGCAAGCGCCTGCTGCGCAACTTTTTAGAGCTCTGCCGAACGGCGGTGCCGGCATGACCGCCGATCTCACCCGCTTCAAGGAAATCTTGGCGGTCGTCGCGGACGGCCGGCCGCTCTCCTTCGACCAGGCCCGCGAGGCCTTCGCCATCATGATGGCCGGTGATGCGACCCCGGCGCAGATGGCCGGCTTCCTCATGGGCCTCAGGGTGCGCGGCGAGACGGTCGAGGAGATCGCCGCCGGGGCCACCGTGCTGCGCGAGCGGATGGTCCGCGTGCGCGCCCCCGAAGGCGCGATCGACACCTGCGGCACGGGCGGGGACGGCGCCGGCACCTACAACATCTCGACCGCCGCCGCACTCGTCGTGGCGGCCTGCGGGGTGCCGGTCGCCAAGCACGGCAATCGCGGCCTGTCCTCCCGTTCGGGCTCCTCGGACGTGCTGCAAGCGCTCGGGGTCGACATCGACGCCCCGGTGCCGGTGATCGAGGAGGCGATCGCGACTGCCGGGATCGGCTTCATGATGGCGCCGCGCCACCACGGGGCCATGCGCCACGTCGCCGGACCGCGCCTCGAGCTCGGCACCCGCACGATCTTCAACCTCTTGGGCCCACTCGCCAACCCGGCCGGGGTCAAGCGCCAGCTCGTGGGCGTGTTCGCCGCCCACTGGGTCGAGCCCTTGGCCCGCGTGCTCGGCCGGCTCGGAGCCGAGCGCGCCTGGGTGGTGCACGGCTCGGACGGGCTCGACGAGCTCACCACCACCGGCCCCTCCCTGGTCGCCGAATGGGACGGGACGGCGGTGCGGACCTTCGAGGTCACGCCCGAGGCGGCCGGCCTGCCGCGGTCGCGGCCCGAGGATTTGAAAGGCGGTGATGCCGTGCACAATGCCGAGGCGATCCGCGCCGTCCTTTCCGGCGTGCGTGGGCCCTACCGCGACGCCGTGCTGTTGGCCGCCGCGGGAGCACTGGTGGTCGCCGGACGCGCCCGCGATCTCGCCGAAGGTGCCGCGGCCGCGGCCGAGGCCGTCGACAGCGGTCGGGCGGAGCGGACGCTCGCCCGTCTGGTCGCCGTCACCAACCGTCCGCGCGAGGCCCCGTGAGTGACGCGCTCGCCCGGATCTGCGCGGACAAGTGCGCCGAACTCGCCCGTCGCCGCGAGCGGCGCCCGCTCGCCGAGCTCGAGCGGGCTCTCGAGGGCGCCCCGCCGCTGCGTGGCTTCGCCCGAGCCATCGAGCACCGCGCGGCAGCGGGCGACCTCGCTCTGATCGCCGAAATCAAGAAGGCCTCGCCCTCGCGCGGGCTGATCCGCGCCGACTTCGACCCGCCGAGCCTCGCGCGGGCCTACGCCCGGGCCGGCGCCACCTGTCTCTCGGTACTGACCGACCGACCCTGGTTCCAGGGCGAGGACGCGCATCTCCTGGCCGCCCGGGCCGCGGTCGGTCTGCCGGTGCTGCGCAAGGACTTCACCCTCGACCCGTACCAGGTCGTCGAGAGCCGGGTCCTGGGCGCCGATTGTATCCTCTTGATCATGGCCGCGCTCGACGATCGCACCGCCGCCCGGCTCGTGAGCCTCGGACGCGAGCTCGGCCTCGACGTCCTGGTCGAGGTGCACGATGCCGAGGAGCTCGACCGCGCGCTCGCCCTCGAGACCCGGCTCGTCGGCATCAACAACCGGAACCTCAAGACGCTCGAGGTCGATCTTCGAACCACCCTCGAGCTCGCCCCGCGCGTCCCCGCCGATCGCCTGGTGGTCGCCGAGAGCGGCCTCGCGAGCCACGACGATCTCGTGCGCGCCCGGGCGGCGGGCGCGCGTGCCTTCCTGGTCGGCGAGTCTTTGATGCGCGAGCCGGACGTCGAAGCCGCCACCCGCCGCCTCTTGGGAGAGCCGGCGTGAGCGGGCTCACCCATTTCGACCCGGCCGGCAACGCCGTCATGGTCGACGTCGCCGACAAGGCCGTCACGGTCCGCACCGCCACGGCCAAGGGTCGTGTGCTCGTGGCACCCTCTACGCTCCGGCTGATCGCCGACCGCGGCTTCAAGAAGGGCGACGTGTTGGCGGTCGCCCAGCTCGCCGGGATCATGGGTGCCAAGCGCACCCCCGATCTCGTCCCCCTGTGCCATCCGCTGCCGCTCGAGAAGGTCGAGGTCGGCCTGGAGCTCGTCGACGACCCGCCCTCGGTCGAGATCACCGCGACCTGCAAGCTCACCGGCAAAACGGGGGTCGAGATGGAAGCCCTGACCGCGGTCGCGGTCGCCGCCTTGACCGTCTACGACATGTGCAAGGCGGTCGACCGGACCATGCGGATCTCCGACATTCGCCTCGTCCACAAGGCCGGCGGTCGCTCCGGCGAGTTTCGAGCCGCGTGATGCTGCCGCTCGAGGAGGCGCGGGCGCGGGTCCTGGGCGCGGTCCGACCGGTCGGCGTCGAGTGGCTGGCCCTGCCGGACGCCCTCGACCGCGTGCTCGCCTCCGATCTGCGCGCCCGCCACGACCAGCCGCCGGCCGCCGTCTCGGCGATGGACGGCTATGCCGTCCGGGCAGCCGACACCGACCCGCCCGGCCGCTGGCTGGAAATCGTGGGCGAGGCTCGGGCAGGCGGTCCCATTGGCCGACCACTTCGCCCGGGCGAGGCGGCGCGGATCTTCACGGGGGCACCCTTGCCCCCTGGTGCCGATGCGGTCGCCATCCAGGAAAACGCCGAGACCCGGGACGGCCGGGTCCGCTTCAGCCGGGCGAGCCGGCCCGGCGAGTTCGTCCGGCCGGCCGGGCTCGACTTCCGGGCGGGCGAGCTGCTCCTTTCGGCCGGGAGCGTGCTCGACCCGCGGCGGATCGGCATGGCCGCCGCGGCGGGCCACGCTTGGCTGCCGGTCCGCCGCCGGCCGCGCGTGGCGATCCTCGCCACCGGCGACGAACTGCTCTGGCCGGGCGAGCCCGTCGTGCCGGGTCGGGTGGCAGCCTCCAACAGCGTGGCGCTCGCGGGCCTCGTCCGGCGGCTCGGCGGCGAGCCGCTCGATCTCGGCATCGCCCCGGACACCGCCGAGGGCCTTGCCCGGGCGCTCGACCGGATGGCCACGGTCGATCTCTTGGTGACCTCGGGGGGCGCTTCGGTCGGCGAGTACGATCTGGTGCGCCGGGCGCTCGGCACGCGCGGGCTCGAGCTCGACTTCTGGCGGGTCGCCATGCGCCCCGGCAAGCCCTTGATCTTCGGTCGACTGGGCGAAGTGCCGGTGCTCGGGGTCCCGGGCAACCCGGTCTCGGCCTTGGTCTGCGGGATCGTCTTTCTGCGCGCCATGCTGCTCGCCATGCTGGGGCTCGGACCCGATCTGCCGGTCGAGCCGACGCCGCTGGCGCGGTCCGTCCCGGCCAACGACGAGCGCTTCGACCATCTCCGCGCGCGCTTCCTCGAGCGCGAGGGGCGGCGGCTCGTCGAGCCGGCCGAACGGCAGGACAGCTCGATGCTCGCCACCTTGGCCCGCGCCGACGCGCTGATCCTCCGCCCGCCCTTCGCCCCGCCGGTCGGCGCCGGTGCGGACGTCCCCTGCGTGCCGCTCGAGCGGGCCCTGCGGCTTTCTTGAGACACCCTGTCGCCCGCTTGCCGAATTGACCGGCCTCGGGAACGTCTTTAGAACATTTGCGGAAATTCTGGCAAACTGCCGTCGCCACCGCGTCGCCGGAGATCGGGCGTGCTCACCCAACGCCAGTTCCAGCTCCTGAAATTCATCCATCAATACATGCAGGAGCACGGCACGCCGCCCTCCTTCGAAGAGATGCGTGCAGCTTTGGGCCTACGCTCGAAGTCGGGTATCCACCGGCTGATTTCCGGCCTCGAGGAGCGCGGCTACATCCGCCGCCTCGCCTACCGCGCGCGCGCCCTCGAGGTCTTGAAGCCGCCCCTGCTACCCGGCGGGGGCAAACGCCTCGTGGCCCGTCCGGCTCCGCCGCCGGCCGTATCGCCCGTCACTTCCAACGTGGTGCGCCCCGAGTTCCGCCCGGCGCGCCGGCCCGGCTTGCTCGCCGGGGTCGCCGGCAACGTGGATCTGCCCGTCTACGGGCGGATCGCCGCGGGCACACCGATCGAGGCCCTTGCCGATCATGGCACGACCATGGACGTGCCGGCCGTGCTGCTGGGCGAGGGCGAGCACTACGTCCTCCAGGTCGTCGGCGATTCGATGATCGAGGCGGGTATCCAGGACGGCGACTGGGTGGTGATCCGGCGGGCCGAGACCGCCGAGAGCGGCGAGATCGTCGTGGCCTTGATCGACGATCGCGAGGTGACCTTGAAGCGGCTGCGCAAGCGCGGCGCCTCGATCGCCCTCGAGGCGGCCAACCCGGCCTACGAGACGCGCATCTTCGGCCCCAACCAAGTGAAGGTCCAGGGCAAGCTCGTGGGGCTCTTGCGCCGCTATTGAGGCCCCGCTGCGGCCAGCGGCTCAGCTCCAAGCGTGCGGCAGTGGCGGGGCGATTGGCAAGATCATGCCGGGTACGTCGCTGAACACCGCCCGGACACCGAGGTCGAACAGGCGCCGCGCCTCGGCGGGACCGTTGACCGTGTAGACGAGGAGCGGCACGGCTTCGCGGTGGAGCTCGCGGAGGGTCGGTTCGTCGAGGTGATGCGAGCCCAGATGGAGGGTGGTGCAGGCGAGCCGTTCCATGGCCTCGCGCCAGTCGGGTCCGGCGCGCTCGCGCAACAGCCCGCGCGGCAACTGCGGGGCTTCGCGGCGGGCGGCGGCGAGCGCTTCTTCCTCGAACGAAGAAATCAGCACGGGTGGCCCGTCGGCCGGCCAGACCCGCTCGATGAGCCGGGCGGCCTCGGCCCCGGTCCGCCGCTCCTCGCCCGGATCTGCCTTGAGCTCGACATTGACCGCGAGGCCGAGCCGGGCGAGCAGTGCCAGAGCCTCCTCGAGGGTCGGCACACGTTCGCCGCGGAACCGCGGATCGAACCAGGAGCCGGCATCGAGGCGCCGGATCTCGGCGCTGTCCGTCTCGATCACGCGCCCGTGGCCGTTGGTGGTTCGATCCAAGGTCGAGTCGTGGATCACCACGAGCACGCCGTCGCGGGCGAGCCGTGCGTCGAGCTCGACCATCGCCGCTCCCGCCTCCCGGGCCGACCGAAACGCAGCGAGCGTGTTCTCCGGCGCGCGCGACGAAGCCCCGCGATGGGCGATCACCCTCGGCAGACCGGGCAGAGGCAGTTTCAAGCCCGGGGCCCACGGCTCCCAACCCTTCCCGCGCATCGTCCTCCCTCCCTCGTCGCCACCCGCCGCCGGGAACGCTAGCATAGGGGCGTTAGCGATGCCGGTGGCGTCGCGCAAGCCGGCGCCGCGGGAAGGAGACGTCGCTGAGTCCCACGCCAGGCCCGAGCCAGCCCGCCTTCGCGGACTCCGCGGCGGAGAAGCGGGAGGCCGAGGTGGTCGGCACGATCGCCCGGGTGATCTTCCATCGGCCCGAGACCGGCTACAGCGTGCTGCGGCTCGACCGCGCCGGCGGGCCGCCGGTGACGCTCGTCGGGACCGTGCCCGAGCCGCGCGAGGGCGAGCGGTTGCGGGCCCGTGGGACCTGGCGCGACGATCCGTCCTGGGGCCGGCAGCTCGTGGCCACGAGCCTCGAGATCCTGCCGCCCGGCTCACCGGAAGCGCTCGCCGACTATCTGGCCTCGGGCATCGTCCCCGGCCTCGGCCCCAAGACCGCAGCCAAGCTCGTCGCCCGCTTCGGCGAGGCGCTGCCGGACATCCTGGAGCGCAGCCCCGAACGGCTCGCCGAGGTCAAAGGGCTGCCTCGCGGCCTGGCCGAACGTCTGGTCGCCGCCTGGCGGAGCCACCGTGCCGGGCGCGACCTCCTCCTCTTCCTCCACGCCCACGGCGTCGGCCTCGCCCGCGCCCGGGCGGTGCTCGAGGCCTGGGGCGAGGACGCCTTCGAGCGGGTGACCCGCGATCCCTACGCGCTCGCCCGCGAGGTCCCGGGTGTGGGCTTCCGCACCGCCGACATGCTGGCCCGCCGACTCGGCATCGAGGAGACGGCTCCGGTCCGCCTCGTGGGCGCGCTCGAAGAGGCGCTGCGCCGGGCCGCCGAGGACGGCCACACCACCCTCGACCGGTCGAGCCTGCTCGAGCGAGCCCGAGGCCTTTTGGCCGACGCGGCGCCCGATCTCGAGCCCGCCCTCGACCGGGTGATCGCCGAGGGGCTGCTGGTCGCCACCCCCGTGGAAGCTCGGTCGTGGATCCAACTCCCCGAGCTGGCCCGAGCCGAGGAGGCGATCGCCCGCGAGATCGCTCGGCTCGAGGCGGTGCCCCTCGGCTGGCGGTTCGCCGATCCGGAGGCCGCGCTCGAGCGGGCGGTCGCGACCCTCGGCCTCGAGCCGGTACCCGGCCAGCGCGCGGCGCTGCGTGCCGCGCTCTCGAGCAAGCTTTTGATCGTCACGGGCGGGCCCGGCACCGGCAAGACCACGCTCGTTCGCGCGATCCTCGCGGCCCTCGAGGAGCCGGGGCTGCGGGTGGCGCTCGCCGCCCCCACGGGCCGGGCCGCCAAGCGCCTTTCCGAGAGCACCGGCCGCGAAGCGCGCACCTTGCACCGGTTGCTCGAGGCCGAGCCGGGGCGCGGCTTCCGTCGGCGTCGCGGCCGGCCGCTCGAATGCGATCTGTTGATCGTCGACGAGGTCTCGATGGTCGACACGCTGTTGATGCGCGCGACCCTCGAGGCCCTGCCGGATGGCGCAGCCCTCCTGCTCGTGGGCGATGCCGACCAGCTCCCTTCCGTGGGCCCCGGCCAGGTGCTCGCCGATCTCCTGGAGAGCGGCCGTGTCCCCGCCGTTCATCTGGTCGAGATCTTCCGCCAAGCGGCCGAGAGCGGGATCGTCCGCAACGCCCACCGCATTGATCGCGGCGAGCTGCCGGAGTTCGCCCGCGGCGACGATCCTTCGGGCGACTTCTTCGGGATCAAGGCGGCGGACGCCGAGGAAGCGGCGGCCCGGATCGTCGACCTCGTGGCCGAGCGCATCCCGGAACGGTTCGGGCTCGACCCCTGGGTCGACATCCAGGTCCTCTCGCCGGTCAACCGCGGACCGGCCGGCGTACGCGAGCTCAATCGGCTCCTCCAGGCCCGGCTCAACCCCGCCCCGGCCGACGCGATCGAGCGGGCCGGCCAGCGGCTCGGCGTGGGCGACAAGGTCATGCAGCTCGCCAACGACTACGAGCGCGAGGTCTACAACGGTGATCTCGGCCGCATCACCGCCATCGACCGCGCCGGTCGCACGGTCGAGGTGGTCTTCGACGGCCGCACCGTGACTTACGGCTTCGACGAACTCGACGCCCTGGCCCCAGCCTTCGCCGCCACGGTGCACAAAGCCCAGGGCTCGGAATATCCGGCGGTCGTCCTGGTCCTCTGCCGGGCGCACGGGCGTATGCTCTCGCGGCGGTTGCTCTACACGGCCGTGACCCGGGCCCGCCGGCTCGTGGTCCTGGTGGTCGAGCCGGGGGCCCTTTCCCGCGCGGTCCGCGAGGGCGGCGGCGATGCGCGCCGTACGCTTCTCCGCTACCGCTTGGCCGTGCTCCAAGAGCACCCGACGAGCGACGGGAAGCGAGGACCATGAACGAGGCCGAGATCGAGGCGCGCCTGGCCGTGGCACGGGCCGTCGTGCGCGAGGCGGGCGCCGTGGCGCTGCGCCATTTCCGCACCCGCGATGCCCTCACCATCGAGCAGAAGGGACCGCAGGACCTGGTGAGCCGCGCGGATCGCGAGAGCGAGGCCACGATCCGCGCGCGTCTGTCCGCCGCCTTCCCGGGCGACGCCGTGCTCGGCGAGGAGGAGGGCGGGGTCGAGGCCGACCGTCTGTGGGTGGTCGACCCCATCGACGGCACCGCCAACTTCCTGAAGGGGCTGCCCTATTGGTGCGTGGCCCTGGCCTTCGTAGCGGACGGAGCGACCCGCTTCGCCTTGACCTACGACCCGGTCCACGACGAGCTGTTCGAAGCCCGCAAGGGCCACGGTGCCACCCGCGACGGCCGACCGGCGCGTCTCGCCGAACGGCCCTTTTCGAGCGCGTGTGTGGGTTTCTCGCACAATTTCAAGACGCCTGCCGAACCCTATGTCGAGGCCATGCGGCGGCTCCTCGAGGCCGGCGTCGACCACCGCCGGATGGGCTCCGCCGCCTTGACCTTCGCCCACGTCGCCGACGGCCGACTCGATGCGGCGATCGCCTTTCGCACGAACGCCTGGGACGTGCTCGGCGGGCTCCTTCTGGTCGAAGAGGCGGGTGGGTGCGCGACACCCTTCCTCGACGGCCGGCCGCTGCTCGAGCGGCGTACCGTGATGGCAGGCGCCCCCGACCTCGTGACTCTGCTCGCCGGCACCGACGGTCGGGTGGCCGGCGAAGCCAAGATTCGCGAGCCCTCGACCACTCGAGGTTGACAGGCCCGAGATCGTCTCGCCAAATGCGCATGGCACGCGTTCGGCGGGCGCATGGCAAGTGGTCGGCGCCGGCGGGCGCTCGGGAGGTCGGTTGGCCGGGGATTATCTGGACCATCTCCAGGCCGCTGCGGAAAAGGCGCTCGCCTCGCTGCGCCGTCACGCCGTGCCGCCCACCGCGTTGAACTATTCGGTCTGGTTCACCCACCACGCCGGTCAGAGCCCGGCGCTCAGCCGAGCGATCCGCGAGCTCGAGGAACGGGGCGAGCCCTTGGACGAGGTTCGCCACCTCGAGCTCGCCGAGCGCTTCTTGGGCCGCGCCGCCCAGCTCGAGCGGCTCGAGGAGCTGGTGGGCAAGGCGGACGGCGCGCTGGACGCGGTCGCCGGCGAGCTCGGCGGCTTCCGCGCCCACACCGCAGCCTACGGTGCCACTCTCGAGGGAGCCGCCACGACCCTCGAGGAAGGCGGCCGGCTCGACGGGATCTCCCGGCTCGTGGCCGAGCTGCGGGCCGCGACCCTGGCGATGCGCGCGCGGGCCGATTCGCTCGAGCGCGAGCTCGGCCGCCGGGACGCCGAGCTCGCCGCGCTCCGGGTCGATCTCGCCAAGGCCGAGGAGGCGATGAGCAGCGATCCCCTGACCGGGATCGGCAACCGCCGGCTCTTCGATCGGGCGCTCAAGAAGCTCGCCCGCGAAGCCGTCGAGCAGGGCGCGCCCCTTGCCCTCCTCATGGTCGACATCGACCACTTCAAGCGCTTCAACGACACCTACGGGCACCCGGTGGGTGACCTCGTCTTGAAGCTCGTGGCCGCCAAGCTCGCCGAACGGGCACAGCCGCCGCGGATCGCCGCCCGCTACGGCGGCGAGGAGTTCGCGCTGCTCTTGCCGTCGACCGACCTCGCCGCGGCCTCGGCACTCGCCGAGCGGATCCGCACCGAGGTCGCCGACCGCGAGCTCGTCCTCAAATCCGACGGCCGCCGGCTCGGTACCGTCACGCTCTCGATCGGCGTCGCCCGCTTCCGGCCCGGAGAACCGCTCGACGCCTTCCTCGCCCGCGCCGACGAGGCCCTCTACCGGGCCAAGGCCGCCGGCCGTAATCGGGTCGTCTGCGAGGCCGGCTGAAGCTTCAGGCCGGTGCGGCAGCCTCTGCGGGCGCGCCGGCGAAGGCCCGGGCCGCGGCTTGGATCCGCGCGATCATGCTGGCGAGCCCGTTCGATCGGCCGGGCGTCAAGAACAGGGTCAAGCCGATCTCGTCCAAAACCTTGGGCGGGTTGGCGAGGATCTCCTCGGGCAATCGGTCGTCGTAGAGTTGCAAGAGGAGCGCGATCAACCCCTTGACGATGAAGGCGTCGCTGTCGGCCTGGAAGCGGACCCGGCCGGTCGCGGGGTCGCGCCGGGCCACCAGCCACACCCGGCTCTGGCAGCCCGGGACGAGGTTCGCGTCGACCTTGAGCGCCTCGGGAAAGGGCGGCAGGTGCCGGCCCCGGTCCATGATGTACTCGATCTTGTCGGCGTACTCGTCGAACAGGGCGAAATCCTCGGCGATCGCCTTGGCGGCCTCTTCGATCGTCGCCGTTGCGGGCATCGGGTCCTCCGTCGCTCGGGAATTTGGCCCCTTCCCACCCGGCCTTCAACCGGCGGGGCCGGCGCGCGGGAGCCATGCGGCGGAGCCCCTCGACCGTCGGCCGGGCCCGGCCCACACTCGCGCCATGACCCCACGTGCCGATCTCGAGGCGGCGCTGGCCCGCCAAGGGCGGGTCTCGCTCGCCTGCCTGCCGACCCCGCTCCACCCCCTGCCGCGCCTCTCCGAGACCCTCGGCGGGCCGGAAATCTGGGTCAAGCGCGACGATCTGACCGGGCTCGCCTTCGGCGGCAACAAGACCCGCCAGCTCGAGTTCCTGTTCGCCGACATCCTCGCCTCGGGCTGCGACACGGTGGTCGCCGGCGCCTACACCCAATCCAACTGGTGCCGGCAGATGACCGCGGCCTGCGCCCGGCTCGGCCTTTCCATCCACCTGGTCCTGCTGCACGGGCAGAAGGGCCCGAAGCTCCAGGGCAACCTCCTGCTCGACCGGCTCATGGGCGCCGAGGTCGAGATCGTCGACCTCGACACGATGGAGAAGCTGCAGCCGCTCATCGACCGGCGCGCCGAGGAACTGCGCGCCCAGGGCCGCAAGGTCTACGTGGTCGAGCCCTTGGGCCTGCGCAGCAACGTCTTGGGCTCGCTCGGCTACGTCGCCGCCACGCTCGAGCTCGTCGACCAGATGGAGACGACCGGCCACGTCTTCCACGAGCTCTGGCAGTGCGGGGCGAACATGCAGCCGGCTGGCCTCGTGCTCGGCCTCAAAGCGCTCGGCTGCGCTACGGAGCTGCGGACCGTCACCTCGATCCGCTGGTCGAAGCCGCGCGACGTCGACATCGCCGAGATCGCCAACGCGACCGCCGAGCATCTGGGCATACCCACACGGGTGAGCCCGTCGGAGGTGAACGCGACGGACGACTGGATCGGCCCGGACTACGGGATCTTGACGCCCGAAGCGCGCGAGGCGCTGCTCTTGTGCGCACGCACCGAAGGGCTGATCCTCGACCCGGTCTACACCGCCAAAGCGATGGCCGGGCTGGTCGACGCGATCCGCCGGGGTCGGATCGGCCGCGACCGGCGTGTCATCTTCCTTCATTCGGGAGGCACCCCAGCGCTCTTCGCCTATGCCGAGGATCTGGGGCTCGATTGAACGGGGTCAGGCGCTCCCGGGCAGGATGACGCAGACGATCCGCTCGCCCAGCGTCGGATGCGGGCGGGTGCAGAGATGCGCCCGGCCGTCCGGCGAAGGGATCGGCACGAGCCGGTCGGGCGGGATCGGCACGCAGGTCCCGCGATGGACGATCCCTTCGCGGCCGCCGATGACACATTCGGCGACCGGGGCGCAGTCCCGCACCCCGCAGCAGAGCTCGCCCACCGGGTTGCGCAACCCCTGGTACCAGTCGTGGGCGAAACCGTCCTCGGCGGTGAGCCCGAGCACGAGGCACGCCGCGCCCGCTCGCCACATCGTTCGCCTCCCCGAAAGCGTGTGTTCGAAGGATAATCGCTTATACGCTCGGTTCGGGGGGCGAACCAAGCGGGTCCGCGATCAGCCGGCTCGGATCGCCTCGAACGCGGCGAGCGCCCGCTTGCGGGCCTGCGCATGATCGACGATCGGGCGCGGATAGGTCGCCCCGAGCCGCACACCCGCCTCCTCGAGCACGAGCGGCGGTGCCGCCCAGGGCTCGTGGATCCAGTCGTTCGGCAGCTTCGCGAGCTCCGGTACCCAGCGCCGCACATAGGCCCCGTCCGGGTCGAACTTCTTGGCCTGAAGGACGGGGTTGAAGATGCGGAAATAAGGCGCGGCGTCGATCCCGCAGCCGGCCACCCACTGCCAGCCCATGGCGTTGTTGGCGAGGTCGGCGTCGACGAGCGTGTCCCAGAACCAGCCCTCGCCCTCCTGCCAGGGGATCAGGAGATCCTTGGTCAGGAACGAGCCCACGATCATCCGCACGCGGTTGTGCATCCAGCCCGTGGTCCAGAGCTCCCGCATCCCGGCATCGACGATCGGGTAGCCCGTCCGTCCCTTGCGCCAAGCGCGCAAGGCAGCCGGATCCTCCTGCCAGGGAAACCGGGTGAACTCGGGCCGCAGCGGCCGGTCGGGCAGGTCCGGGAAGTGGAACAGGTTCGACCATGCGAACTCGCGCCAGACGAGCTGGCGGAGGAACGGCCAAGCGGCGCCGAAGTCCCGGCCCAGGGCCTCGGCCCGGGCGCGTGCCGCCCAATAGGTCCGCCGCGGCGAGATCGTGCCGATCGCGAGATGGGGGGACAGCCGCGAAACACCCGGCCGCCCGGGGAAGTCGCGAGCCCGGCCGTAGCTCCAGATGGGCCCGTCGAGGAACCGCTCGAGCGACACCTCCGCCCCTCGCTCGCAGGCGTCCCACGTCGCCCGCAGCCCCACCGCCCAATCGGGCGTCGTGGGCCGAAGCGCCAGCGACTCGATCGTCTCGGAGGCGATCCCGGGATCGAGGAAGCGGAGCCGCTCGGGGACCGGTAGAGGCCGCTCGGGCGGCTCGTGCTCGAGCCAGGCGCGCGAGAAGGGCGTGTAGACGCGGTAGGGCTCGCCGTCCCGCTGCCGCAGCGCTTCCGGCTCGTGGATCGTGAAGCCCGGGAAGGAGCGCGCGGCGATGCCGAGCTCGGCGAGCCGGCCGGTGAGCTGCTCCTCGACCCGGCGACTCGTGGCGTCGTAGCCGCGCGTCCAGTGCACCGCCTCGGCCTCCAGCGCGCGCGCGAGCTCGGCCACCGCTCGATCGGCCGGGCCGCGCCGCAGGAGCAGACGCCCGCCGCGTGCCGCGATCGCGCCGGCGAGCGACTCGAGAGCGCCCGCGAGGAACCAGCGGGACGCCGCCCCGCGCGCCCAGCTGCCGGGGGAAACGTCGTCGAGGACGAACACCGCCGCGATCGGCCGGCCGGTCCGCACAGCCGCCACGAGCGCCGGATGATCCGCGAGACGCAGGTCGCGGGTGAACCAGAGCAGGATGGGCCGAGCCATGAACGAGGGTCCCCGATCGATGCCGGTTTCTACGCATCGCTCGGCGGCGGGGATCGCTCGGCCGGCAAACGGTGACGGTGCGGGTCGAGGTCCGGCAAGAGCCGTCCGGCCGGGATCCGGAAGAGTCTTTCGGTGCCGAGGAGAAACGCCTCGAACCCGTTCGGGAAGAGCCCGGCGATCGCCGGGTCGAGGACGTTGAGGCCTCCCGCGAGCGAACCTGCCGCGGGCAACAGGAGCCGCACGCCGTCGCTCGCGAAGCAGCGCCGCCTCTGGACCCGGCCGGCTCGCGTGGCGATCCGGGCCACCGGATGGAGATGGCCCGCGACCTCGCCCGCGGCTCCCGAGGGCTGGTGCACGAAGGTGAGCCCGTCGAGGACGAGCCGGTCCAGCACGGCCCCGCCCAGGGCGAGGGGGACGGCCGGGTCGTGGTTGCCGGTGATCCAGAGCCAATGCTGCCGGCGGACAAGCGCGGCGAGCCGATCGAACGCCTCGCCCTCGAGCCCACGGGCGGCGCGGCCATCGTGGAAGCCGTCGCCGAGGCTCACGACGAGCCGTGGCCGGTGCCGCGCGACGAGCGCCTCGAGCCGGGCGAGCGTCGCAGCGAGCTCGTAGGGGGGTGCGAAGTGGCCACGCCGCGCCAGCGCTTCGGCCTTGCCGAGGTGGAGATCGGCCACGACCAGCATCGCCCGCTCGGGCCAAAGCACCGCGCCTACCGGGTCGAGCAGGAGCTCCCGGCCGACTAGGCGAAGGGGCTCCGACCTCATTCCATCGCCTCGGCGAGGAGCTCCGCGACCGCCGCCTCGAGCTCCTGGTCGAGCGCCTCGCCGCCCACGAACTCCTTGCCGATCCCGGCCACGATCGCGACCGCAAAAGGCGAGATCCGGGAGAGACGCACGTGGCGGATCCGTCCTCGCACGGCATTCAAGAGGTCGGAAAGCCGGCGGATATCGGTCATTCCCTGCGCCGCCTCGGCCCGCGCGGCGCGCAAGAGCACGTGGTCGGGCTCGTACTTGCGCAGGACGTCGTAGATCAGATCGGCGCTCATCGTGAGCTGCCGGCCGGTCTTTTGCCGGCCCGGATGGCGGCGTTCGACGAGCCCTGCCACGACCGCACAGTTGCGGAAGGTACGCTTGAGGAGCGAGCTCTCGGCCATCCATTCCTCGAGATCGTCGGCCAGGAGATCGACCGTGAAGAGCGTTTCGGGTCGCTCGACCGGTTTCCGTCCCCAGACCGCCAGGCAATAGTCGGAGGCGACGAAGCCGAGGGGTGCGAGCCCCAGGCGCTCCATCCGCCGGGTCAAGAGCATGCCGAGCGTCTGGTGGGCGTTGCGGCCGGCCATGGGATAGGCGACCAAGAACTGCCGGCCCCCACGCGGGAAGGTTTCGACCAGGAGCTCTTCGGGCTCGCCCGTGCTCGAGCGGCGGGCCTGCGCGTCGAGCCATTCGCGCACCGGCGCCGGCAGGGTCGGCCAGCGCCGGCGATCGGCGAGCATCGCCTTGACCCGCACGGCGAGGGCATTGGTGAGCGGCAGCTTGCCGCCGGCATAAGCCGGGACCTTGGGCTCGCCGCCACGGGATTTGCGGACGATCACCTCGTCCTCGAGGATGCCGACGAACTCCAAGAGCCGTCCAGCGAAGAGGAAGGTGTCGCCGGGCGCGAGCGTGCTCACGAAATATTCCTCGACCTCGCCCAGCCGGCGGCCGCGCGGGCCGAGCCGGACCTTCATCACCGGCGCCTCGACGATCGTACCCACGTTCATCCGGTACTGCCGGGCGAGGCGCGGGTCGGCGAGGCGCCAGAGACCGTCCGCCCCGCGCGCGAGGCGGCGGAAGCGCTCGTAGCGGCCGAGCGCGTAGCCGCCGGTGGCGACGAAGTCGAGCACCGCATCGAAATCGGCGCGGGAGAGCGTGGCATAGGGGGCGGCCGAGCGGACCTCGGCGAAAAGCCGGTCGGCGTCGAACGGCCCGGAGCAGGCGACCCCGACCAGATGTTGGGCCAAGACGTCGAGCCCGCCCGGGGCGATCGCCCCGCCGTCGAGGGCACCCTCCTCGACGGCCTCGCGCGCGGCGAGACATTCGAGGACCTCGAAGCGGTTGGCCGGCACGAGCACCGCCTTCGAGGGCTCTTCGAGCCGGTGGTTGGCGCGGCCGACCCGCTGCAGGAGACACGCCGCACCTTTGGGTGCGCCCACCTGCACGACGAGGTCGACGTCGCCCCAGTCGATCCCGAGGTCGAGCGAGGAAGTGGCGACCACCGCGCGCAACCTGCCGGAGGCCATCGTCGCCTCGACCTTGCGGCGTTGCTCGACCTCGAGCGAGCCGTGGTGGAGCGCGATCGGAAGATTGCGCTCGTTGAGCCGCCAGAGGAGGCCGAACAGGACCTCGGCCTGGGCGCGGGTGTTGACGAAGACGATGCTCGAGCGGTGGCGGCGCACGAGGTCGAGGATCGCTGCCGCAGCGTGGCTCGCATAATGCCCGGCCCAGGGCAACCGCTCGTCCGGGATCAAGACCTCGACCTCGGGCTTGGGGCCCGGTTCACCCTCGACCAGCGCCACCCGCTCGGGTTCGGGCGATAGCCAGCGGCGAAGTGCTCCGGGCTCGGCGACGGTCGCGGAAAGGCCGAGGAAGCGCGCCCCGGGGGCGAGGCTGCGCAGCCGGGCGAGGCCGAGGGCGAGGAGCACTCCGCGCTTGCTCTCGGCAAGCGCGTGCAGTTCGTCGAGTACGACCGCGCGCAGACCCGCGAAGCGCTCGGCGGCGTCCGGGTAGGAAAGCAGGAGTGCCAGCGATTCCGGGGTCGTGAGCAGGATGTCGGGCGGCCGCCTCCGCTGACGGGCGCGGGCAGTAGGCGAGGTGTCGCCGGTGCGGACGGCGATCGTCACCGGCAGACCCGTCTCGCGGATCGGAGCTTCGAGGTTGCGCGCGACGTCGGCCGAGAGCGCCTTCAAGGGCGAGACGTAGAGCGTGTGGATCCCGCCGCCCCCGCCGCGTTCGGCGAGCTCGACGAGACTCGGCAAGAAGCCCGCGAGCGTTTTGCCGCCGCCCGTGGGTGCCACGAGCAGAGCGTCGCGGCCCTCCCGCGCGAGCTCGAGCATGGCGAGCTGGTGCCGCCGCGGCCGCCAGCCGCGCCGGGTGAACCAGGAGGCGAAGGGTTCCGGCGCCCCGGCCGGCACGGCCGGCTCGCTCGGGCGCGGACGCTCGCGGAGGGCGCTCATCGCCGCCCATCTAGCGCGCGGAACCCCATCGGTCAGGATCCACGATCCAGGGGTCCCGCGCGTTCGTCCGATCCCCGGCTCGCCCGAACGACGCACCGAGCGGACCGGGTCCTTCCGCCTCGGGGCGGACCGCGTCCGCGAACCTTCGACTCGACCATCGAGGCCCTGGGTGCGACAAGGGTCGCGACGCTTCCGCGACGGCCGTTGGGTCGTACGACCCTCCCCACTCCGCGCGCCGGGGTCGCGAGCCGGCGTCGGGCGCGCCGGCTTGCGCCGGCGGCGCTTCGACCGGCATCGACCGCGAGCCGCGGTGGCAAGTTCTTCGGAGAAAGCTCCGTCGGGTCGTGCGGCGCGGGCACGGTTCCGCGGAGCCGCTGCCGGAGCCGACCTCGGAGCCGGACTCGCGCGACAGGTTCCACCCCGTGAGCGGCGAAGCGACGCCCGGCTCGACCACGCCCTGCGAGCCCCTTAAGCTCGTCCACGGGCGCAGTGGAGCGGCTCCGATGGCGGCACGGATCTTCATCGACGGCGAAGCGGGCACGACCGGCCTCGGTATCCGCGAGCGGCTCGCGCGCCTGCCGGAGGTCGAGCTCGTGTCGATCGACCCCGCGCGGCGCAAGGATCCCGGTGCCAAGCGGGAGATCCTGGCCTCGGTCGATGTCGTGATCCTCTGCCTGCCCGACGAGGCGGCGCGCGAGACGGTGGCGCTCGTCGACGACCTCGGTGCGCGCGGCCCGCGCATCCTCGACGCGAGCACCGCGCACCGAGTGGCGCCCGGCTGGGTGTACGGCTTACCCGAGCTCGGCCCGGAACAGCCCGCGGCGATCGCCGCCGCCCGTCGGGTCGCCAATCCCGGCTGCTATCCGACCGGGGCCGTCCTGCTCCTGCGGCCGCTCGTCGACGCCGGCCTCCTGCCCGCCGACTTCCCCGTCACGATCCACGCCGTCTCGGGCTATTCGGGCGGCGGGCGGAGCATGATCGAGGCCTACGAGCGCGGCAGCGCCCCGCCCTTCGAGTTCTACGCCCTCGGCCTCGAGCACAAGCACGTGCCCGAGATCCAGCTGCACGCCCGGCTCACCCGACGGCCGATCTTCCTGCCCTCGGTCGGCAATTTCCGCCAGGGGATGCTCGTCGCCGTACCCCTCCATCTCGACGAGTTGCCCACGCGCCCCAAGCCAGCCGACCTCCGCGCGGTACTGGCGGACCGGTACCGGACGACGCGGCTCGTGCGGCTCGTGCCGGCGCCGCCCGAAGGCAGGCTCGACGCCGCGGCGCTGGCCGGCCGCGACGATCTCGAGCTATTCGTCTTCGCCAACGAGGCGCGGCGCCAGGCGGTGCTCGTGGCGCGGCTCGACAACCTCGGCAAGGGTGCTTCGGGTGCCGCCGTGCAGAACCTGCGCGTGATGCTGGACCCGGCCGGGAAGGAGGACGCGGCGTGATCTATCGGTTGGGGGAGTACGAGCTCGAGACCGAGAGCGCCGCCTTCTGGGTCGCGCCCACGGCGGTGATCATCGGCCGCGTCAAGCTCGGCGACGAGGCGAGCGTGTGGTGGAACTGCGTGCTGCGCGGCGACGGCGAGCCGATCGAGATCGGCGCCCGCACCAACATCCAAGACGGCACGATCGGCCATACCGACCCGGGCTTCCCGCTGATCGTCGGGCCGGACGTGACGGTGGGTCACGCCGCCGTCCTGCACGGCTGCACGATCGGTGCCGGTTCGCTCGTGGGCATCGGCGCGATGGTGCTCACGGGCGCCAAGGTGGGTCGCAACTGCCTGATCGCCGCGAAGGCACTCGTCGGCGAGGGTAAGGAGATCCCCGACAACAGCCTCGTGATGGGCATCCCCGGCAAGGTCGTGGGCGAGGTCCGCCCCGATCAGCTCGAGCGGATGGCCCGCGGCACCCGGGCTTACGTGGCCAACTGGAAACGTTATCGTCGCGAGCTCGCTCGGATCGACTGAACGGGCCCGCATCCGGCCTCTGGTCGGCGGCCGGCAATCGGGTATGCTCGCCCCGGTCCGCTGCGATGCGTCGATGGGCACGCGGCTGCGACCCTGCGCTCTCGGCCCCGTGACGAGTCCCGAACCATGACCATCCCGCGCGAGCTGTTCGCCCGATCCCGAGCTTGGCCCGTGGTCGAGGCGCTGAAGGTCGTCGAGCGGGTCCGTCGCCGTCCGCCGGCAAAGGGTTACGTGCTGTTCGAGACCGGCTACGGGCCCTCGGGTTTGCCGCACATCGGCACCTTCGGCGAGGTGTTCCGCACCACGCTCGTGCGCCGTGCCTTCGCCCGCCTCAGCGATCTGCCGACCGAGCTCGTCGCTTTCTCCGACGACATGGACGGGCTCCGCAAGGTGCCCGACAACATCCCCAATCGGGAGATGGTCGCGGCTCATCTCGGGCGGCCGCTCACCGCGATCCCCGACCCGTTCGGCACGCACGAGTCCTTCGGCCACCACATGAACGCCCGGCTCAAGGCGTTCCTCGACGATTTCGGCTTTTCTTACACGTTCTTGAGTGCGACCGAGTGCTACAGGAGCGGTCGGTTCGATGCGACGCTCCTCAAGATCCTCGAGAACCACGAGGCCATCCGCCAAGTCGTCTTGCCGACCCTCGGCCCCGACCGGCGCGCGACCTACTCGCCGATTCTGCCGATCTCGCCCAAGACCGGCCGGGTGCTCCAGGTGCCGATCCTCGAAACCCGGCCCGAGGCCGGTACGGTGGTCTTCGAGGACGAGGATGGTACGCTCACGGAATTGCCGGTGACCGGCGGGCACTGCAAGATGCAGTGGAAATGCGACTGGGCGATGCGCTGGGCGGCCCTCGACGTCGACTACGAGATGTCCGGCAAAGATCTGATCGACTCGGTCAAGCTGGGCACACAAATCTGCCGCATTCTGGGCGGCGTGCCCCCCGAGGGCTTCACCTACGAACTGTTCCTCGACGAGCACGGCCAGAAGATCAGCAAGTCCAAAGGTAATGGGCTCACCATCGAAGAGTGGTTGCGCTACGGCACCCGCGAGAGCCTCGCCCTCTTCATGTACAAGGAGCCGAAGGCGGCCAAGCGTCTCTACTTCGACGTGATCCCCCGTCATGTCGACGAATATCAGCAGCTTCTGGAAGCTTTTCCCTCGCAGGACGACGAGAAGAAGATCGCCAATCCGGTATTCCACATCCACGACGGGAACCCGCCGGTCGAGAGACTGCCGCTCTCCTACGCGATGCTCTTGAACCTGGCCGCCGTCCTCAACGCCCAATCGGCCGAACTCTTGTGGGGTTTCATCACCCGCTACGCGCCGGAGGTGACCCCGGAGAGCCATCCGGCCCTCGCCCGGCTCGTCGAACACGCGCTCGCCTATTGTCGCGACTTCGTCTTGCCCTCTCGGTGCTTTCGCCCGCCGAATGCGCAGGAGCGTGCCGCGCTCGCCGACCTCGAGGCCCGGCTCGCTGTGGTCCCGCCGGATACGAGCGGCGGAGCGATCCAAGACCTCCTCTACGAAGTCGGCAAGGCCCACGGCTTCGGCAATCTGCGCGACTGGTTCAAAGCCCTCTACGAAACCCTGTTGGGCCGCTCGGAAGGGCCGCGCTTCGGGACCTTCGTCGCCCTGTACGGGGTGCGCGAGACGCGTGCCCTGATCACTGCCGCGCTGGCCCGCGAGAGTGAGGTAGGATGACGGTCTCGGCCACGGCGCCCCCGGGTCGGCACCGGGCTCCACTCCCGGATCGGGAGCAAAAGGTGGCACGGGAGCAGCCACGCCATCGGCCGCGGCCCGGCGCGGACCCGCCGAGCTCGGCTGCGCAAGTGAGGCAGCGTGAGGGGTCGTAGCGAAGAGCCACCCCGCCGCCGCAAGGGGCCGCCCGAGCCGCCGCCGCGTCGCGGCCCGGCCCATGGCGGGCCACCGGTGCTGGCACCTCGGCGGCCGCCGGCGAGCGCCCGCACGCTCGCCCTCGACGTGCTCGAGGCCGTCCTCGGACCCGAGCGGCGGCGACTCGAGGAGGCGTTCGCCGAGCATCCGGCCTTCGGGCAGCTCGCCCCGCGCGACCGCCAGCTCGCCCGCCTCTTGGTGGCCACGGTCCTGCGGCGGATGGGCGAGCTCGACGCGCTCGCAGCACCCTTCCTGCGGTTCACGCCGGAGCCGCCTCGCTTGCGGCACATCCTCCGGCTCGGCATCGCCCAGCTCGCGATCCTCGGTACTCCGCCGCACGCCGCCGTCCACACCACCGTCGAGCTCGCCCGGCACGGCCAGGAGAAGGCGGTACCGATGATCAACGCGGTCCTGCGCCGACTCGCCGGGCACGCGGCCGAGCGGCTGCCGGAGCTCGACGGGCCGCGGCTCGACACGCCCGACTGGCTCTGGCGGAGCTGGGTCGCCGCCTACGGCGAGGCGACCGCCCGGGCGATCGCCGAGGTCCACCGGCGCGAGCCGCCGCTCGACCTCGTCGTTCGCGACGATCCGAACGAGGCCGCGGCTCGGCTCGATGCCGAGCCGCTTTGGCGTGATGTCGTACGCCGGTCGGCCGGAGGAGCGATCGAGGAGCTTCCCGGCTACGACCGAGGGACCTTCTGGGTGCAGGACGTGGCGGCGAGCCTCCCCGCTCGGCTCTTGGGCGCGGTGCGGGACCGTCCGGTCCTCGACCTTTGCGCGGCACCGGGTGGCAAGACCTTGCAGCTCGCCGCGGCCGGCGCGCGGGTCACCGCCGTGGACCTTTCCGCTGCCCGTCTCGAACGGCTCCGCGCCAACCTCGCCCGCACGGGACTCGTCGCCGACATCGTCGAGGCCGACGCGACCACGTGGCGGCCCCCTCTCCCGGCGCCGCTCGTGCTGCTCGATGCGCCCTGCACCGGCACCGGGACGATCCGCCGCCATCCCGACATCGCCCACCACAAGCGACCACAGGACGTCGCCCGAATGGTGGAGCTGCAGGATCGCCTGCTCGACGCCGCTGCCGCGATGCTCGCGCCGGGAGGCCGTCTCGTCTACGCGGTCTGCTCGCTCCAGCCGGAAGAGGGTGAGCCACGAATCGAGGCCCTCCTCGCCCGAACCGCAGGCCTCCTGCGCGATCCGATCCGTCCCGAGGAGTTGGCCGGCCTGCCGCTCGCCCCGAACGCCTCGGGCAGTGTGCGCACCCTGCCCTGCCACTGGGCCGAGCGCGGCGGGATGGATGGATTCTTCATCGCCCGCCTCGCCCGCGCCCCCTGATCCGAACCGCGAGGGAGCCCACCCGTGACCGTTCGGCCGATCCGCCGCGCGCTTCTTTCGGTCTCCGACAAAACCGGCCTCGTCCAGCTCGCCCGAACACTCGCGGAGCACGGTGTCGAGCTCGTCTCGACCGGCGGCACCGCCCGCACCCTGCGCGAGGCCGGTCTGCGGGCGATCGAAGTCAGCGCGCTCACGGGCTTCCCCGAGATCCTCGACGGCCGCGTCAAGACGCTCCACCCGAAGATCCATGGCGGGCTCCTCGCCACGGACTCGGCCGAGCACCGGGCGACCCTCGCCGCATACGGCATCGCGCCGATCGATCTCGTGGTGGTCAACCTCTACCCGTTCGCCGCGGCCCGCGCCGCCGGGGCCGAATTCGCCGCCTGTATCGAGCAGATCGACGTGGGCGGCCCGGCCATGCTGCGGGCCGCCGCCAAGAACCACGAGCGGGTCGCGGTCCTCGTCGACCCCGCCGACTATCGCGGCTTCCTGGGCGAACTCGCGGCCAACGGGGGGACCTCGCTCGACACGCGCCGCCGGCTCGCCGCCAAGGCCTTCGCGCTCACCGCGGCCTACGATGCGGCGATCGCCGCGTTCCTCGAGGAGGCGCGCGGCGAGCTGTTCCCGGAGCGGCTGGTTCTCGCCGCCGAGCGGGTCGAGCGGCTGCGCTACGGGGAGAATCCGCACCAGGCGGCCGCCCTTTACCGCACGAGCGAGCTGCGCCCCGGGGTCGCCGCGGCTCGCCGGCTGCAAGGGAAGGAGCTCTCCTACAACAATCTCCTCGACTCCGACGCGGCGCTGGAGGCGGTGGCCGAGCACGCCGAGCCGGCGGTCGTCGTGGTCAAGCACGCGAACCCCTGCGGAGCGGCCATCGGGGCTTCGCTGTGCGCGGCCTGGGAAAAGGCCTTCGCCTGCGATCCGGTCTCCGCCTTCGGCGGCATCGTCGCGGTCAACCGGCCGCTCGACGCGGCAACCGTGGAAGCGATGGCGGCGACCTTCCTCGAGGTGATCGTAGCACCCGCTGTCGAGGCGGAGGCGGTGGCTCGGCTCGCGCGCAAGCCGAGCGTGCGGGTGCTGGTGACCGACCGGCTGCCCGATCCGGCCGGTCGGGGGCTCGCGATCCGCTCGCTCGCCGGTGGGCTGCTCGTCCAGACGTGGGACGCCGGGGGGGACGAGCCCGGCTCCTGGCGGATCGTGACCCGTCGGGCACCGACCGAGGCCGAGTGGGCCGATCTCGCCTTCGCCTGGAAGGTGGTCCGTCACACTCGCTCGAACGCGATCGTCCTGGCCCGCGCGGGTGCCACGGTGGGCATCGGGATGGGCGAGACGAGCCGGGTGGACGCGGCACGCCACGCGGTCGAGCGGATGGAGCGCGGCCCTGGCCGCGGCCCCTGCGTGGTCGCCTCGGATGCCTTCTTTCCTTTCCCGGACGGGCTCGAGGCGGCGATCGCCGGCGGCGCCACGGCCTGCATCCAGCCGGGTGGGTCGAAGCGCGACGCGGACGTCATCGCAACGGCTGACCGGGCGGGCCTGGCCATGGTGTTCACCGGCCGCCGCCACTTCCGCCATTGACCGGCGCGGCGGCGGGCGACCTGGGATCGGCTCCCGAGCTGCTCGCCGGCCGGCCGCCGTGCGGCCGAGCGCGAACCACCCGAGGCGACGGACCGCGGCCGCCGCAGCGAGCGCCGACACGAGCGTCAAGAGCAGGATGGCGATCTCGACCACGCGATCTTTTCCGTTCTCGTTAGGCGAGGATGGCCGAGAAAGGTTGAGGGATCGGTAACCGCAGCTGTCGCCACCAGGGAGCAGGGCGAGGTTCGCACGATGGCTTCGTCGTGACGGACCCCGCCTGCGTAGGATCATTCTCGCTGGCCGACCCGCAGGTGATCTTCCCAGCTCGATGTCGGCAAGGGCCATGACCGGCGAGGAGCCGGGTCGACGGACAGCCAGCCGCAAGCGTGAGCTCCCGTCGAGCCCATAAAAAGTCCTCGACCTCCGAAAAAATGGCGTCGCCGCTCGGCCCGTTCGCCTCGAGAAACTCGTGGCGTTCGTGCTGACGCTTCGGCCATTCTACGACGAGGTGGGCGAGCAGAAGTACATGTTCGAGCGGCTTCGCGCCGGTCGTGCCAATATAGGGTGAGCCACCTTTCCGCAGCTCGGACGGATCTTCTTGACAACCCGCCGATGAATTCTTCGTGAACACCCCTTACAGCTCGGCTGCGGTCGGCCACCGCTTGGGTACGCGCCCGGACATGTACAGAAGCGTGTTCGGGAAACGAACGCTTGTTGTGCTCTCCTCGAGAGAAAAAGCTTGATTCGGTTCGGCCCGGTCGGTGCATCCAAATTTTTTACTCGGCCGCGACAGCTGCATCGCACTCACTCGCCGATGAGCGCGTACGATCGATCCGCTGGGCGGTCGGCATCGCCGGCCGAGATCGAGACCACCGTCCTGAGGTATTTTCCCGTCTCGGTTCGAAGACCGCGATTTTGTCGCGCTCGGATCTGTCGAAATTCGCGTAGTTGGCAACGGCCCAGGACTGCCGTCAAACGACTCGTCCTGTCTCGAGGTGGTCACGGCCGCGGGGCGCTTGGTCGGCGGCTCGGGACGGCCAAGAGGTTCAAAATTGGGCGCTGCTTTCTTGATCACCTCCCGTTCTTTACCGCGTCGGCCGCGCGATCTCTTGCCCTGGCTGCGCTGGCGGATCGGCTGCGCGCTGCCCGGCCGGGTGTGCATCCAGGGCCGAGGGTAACGACCGCGGAACCCGGTCGACGGGCCCGTGCAGCGTCGACGTTTCTTCGTAAACCCTTCGTTGAGGATCCTGTGCCAGGATCCGGGCCGAACCCGGAGGGCGGCGCGGTGTTCTCCTTGTCCTCGTGGTGGAGCCCGTTCGGCGGCCGGTGCGTGGCCGCGTGGCGGCGCTTCCTGGCCCTGCTCGGCCGGCTCGTCGCCGCCGGGGACCTGGCGCCGCGGCCCCCTGCGCCGCGAGCGGTCCCGGCCTCGGCGCCGTGCCGCGGTGCGTCAGCCGCGGGCCGCCGGCGGTGGGCTCGGCTCGCGCCCCTCAGAGGGCCGGAGCGGGCTCGCCAACACCTTGTCGATCCGCCGGCCGTCCATGTCGACCACCTCGAAGCGCCAGCCCAGGGCTTCGCAGGCGTCGCCGGCCCTCGGCAACCGGCGCAACCGGTCGAGCACGAGGCCGGCCACCGTGTGGTAGTCGCGCTCGGCCGGCAGTTCGAGGCCCAGGAGTTCGGCGGCCGCATCGATCCCCTTGGCGCCGTCCAAGAGCCAGGAGCCGTCGGGTCGGCGGACCGCGTCCGGTTCGGCGGCGGCGCCCGGCGTCGGCAGTTCGCCGGCGATCGCGCCCAAGACGTCGGCGCTCGTCACCAGGCCCTCGCAGGTACCGTACTCGTCGACGACCAGGACCATGTCGAGGTCGGTGGTGCGCAGGGCCGCGAGGGCGGCGAGCACGTCCGCTCCCTCGTGGACCGCCGGAGGGGTGCGCGCGAGGCGCGCCGGATCGGGCGTCCGGCCGGCGGCGAGCTCGGCCATCACGTCTTTGGCGCGCAGCACGCCCGTGACCTCGTCGACCCGGCCGCGGCCGACCGGCAACCGGCTGTGCGGGCTCGTGGCCAAGCGGGCCAAGAGCTCGTCGAGAGGTCGGTCGAGGTCGAGCCAGTCGATCTCGTGTCGCGGCGTCATGATCGCCCGCACGGGCAGGTCGCCGAGCCGCAGCACCCGGCCGATCATCCGCTTCTCTTCGGGTTCGACCACTCCGGCACTCGCCGCCTCGGCGACCAATGCCCCGATCTCCAACTCGCTCGGCGCCTCGGCCGGCTCGGCCACCGGGCGCAACAGGCGGACCACGGTGCGCGAGGAGACCTCGAGCAGCGCCACGAGCGGCGCGGCCAACCGGGTGAACAGGAGCATGGGTCCGGCCACCCGCGCGGCGATCCGTTCCGGCCGGGCGAGCGCCAGTTGCTTGGGGACGAGCTCGCCCAGGATCAGCGTGGCGTAGCCGATCGCCACGACGACCACGCCCACCGAGAGGAACTCGGCGGCCTCGGGGCTGGCGCCGAGCTCGACGAGGCTCGCAGCCAACCGTCGCGCCAAGGTCGCCCCGCCGAACGCGCCGGCCAAGAGGCCCAACAAGGTGATACCCACCTGAACGGCCGACAAAAGACGGGCGGGGTTCTCGGCGAGAGCCGATGCGCGCGCCGCGCCGGGTTCGCCACTCTTGGCCATGGCCTCGAGACGAGCCCGGCGCGCGCGCACGATGGCGAGCTCCGACATCGCGAAGAAGCCGTTGAGCAGGACGATCAGGATCAGGACCAGGAACTCGAGCAGCACGCCGGCCTCCGACGATCAGCCGGCGGCGAGCGCCCCGACCGCCGCCTCAACGCCGCCTCGGCCGTGCGGCACATCCGTCTCGGCCAAGGCGAGCGCGAGCACGCCCAGAGCACCCAGGATCATCGCCTCGTCGAGGTCCCCCATGTGCCCGATGCGCAGCAGGCGACCGCGGAACGGGCCGATGCCGCCGCCGAACGCCACGCCGTAGCGCTCGCGGCAGCGCTCGCGCAGCCTTTCCGGCTCGACTTCGGGAGCGAAGGTGAGCGCGGTCACGGTGTCGGCACGGGCCTCCGGATCGAGGCAGTGGAAGGCGATCGCCCCCGCCTCCGCCCAACGGGCGACCGCCGCGCGCACCGCCCGGGCGAGCCGGGCGTGGCGGGCGTGGACCGCGGGCAGCCCCTCCTCGGCGAGCATGTCGAGGGCCTCGCGGAGCCCGAAGATCATCTGCACGGGCGGGGTGCCGTAGAAACGCTCGTAGGATTCGGCCCCGTCGCGGCCGCGCCAGTCCCAATATTTCCGGGGCAGGCCACCGGTCCGCGCGACCTTGAGAGCCCGGGGGCCGGCGGCCACGAAGGACAGGCCGGGCGGCAACATGAGCCCCTTCTGCGAGCCCGCGACCACCGCATCGACACCCCAGGCGTCCATCTCGAGCGGGATCGCAGCCAGGGACGCGATCGCGTCGACGACGAGGAGTGCGGGATGACCGGCGGCGTCGAGCGCCGCGCGGAGCGGGCGCGGATCGTGGCGGATGCCGGTCGAGGTCTCGACGTGGACGGCCAGCAGACAGCGGATGCGCCGCTCGCGATCGGCCCGGAGCGCGGCCTCCACCGCCTCGGGGTCGATCGATCGACGCATGTCGGTCGGGATCCGGACGACACGGATGCCGAGGGCCTCGGCCATCTCCGTCCAGCCCGTCGCGAAGCGGCCGGTCTCCGGGACGAGGACCGTCTCGCCGGGGCCGACCAGGTTGACGAGCGCCGCCTCCCAGGCGCCGTGCCCGAGCGCCGCATAGGCGTAAACGCGGCCCCGGGTCCCGCAGAGCCGGGCGAGGTCGTCGAGACAGCAAGCGACGAGCTCGGCGAAGGCGCGGGTGCCGAAATCGACGCTCGGCCGGTGCATGGCGCGCAGCACGCGCTCGGGGATGTTGGTCGGCCCGGGCAGCTGCACGAGCCCGCGTCCGCGGCGGATCAAGCGCACCTCGTTCGCCGGTTGGAAGACGTCTTCGACAGTGCCGGGGGCGGTCCGGGTGCGCAAGCGGAGGGAGCCGCCCGCCTCGCTCCGCGGGTCGCACCGGCCGGCCGATCCCGCCCGGGGCCTCCGCCGCGACCGCACGCGACTGCCCGTAGCGACGGGCAGGGCTTCCTCGCGGCACGATTGCCGAGTTGCCCGCGAGGGTCCCCGAGCGAGGCCCCGCGCCGCGCGATCGTCGCGAACCCTTCGCCGACCGCACCGGTCGCGCGGCGGAAGGGACCGGGCGCCGGGCTCGCCGCGGCGGGCCCGCCGGATTCGCCGGGCGGCGGCTGATCCGGGGACGGCTCGCGGCGTATCAGCTGGGGGAAAGCGCGACGGAGCGCTGCCGTGACCCCGCGTCCGACCGCCTTGCTGTGGCTCGTGCTGTTCGCCTTGGCGACGCCCCTGCGCGCCCAACCCGTCGGCCTCGATCCCACACTCGTCGCGCGGACCGGGCGCCCGAACGATCGTCTGCTCTGCCCGGAGGGCTTCTGCCGCGCGCCGGCCGACGCGCCAGCGCCGATCCTCGAGGCCGCCCCCGAGCGCGTGCTCGCGGCCTGGAAGGCGGTGATCGAGGCGGCGCCGCGGACCACCCTCCTCCATGTCGACACGCGCGAGCTGCGGCTCGTGGCCGAGCAGCGCTCCAGGCTCTTCGGCTTCGTCGACACGATCGCCGTCAAGGTGCTGCCCCTGCCGGACGGGCGCACGAGCTTCGCCGCCTACAGCCGCTCCGAGACGGGCTATTGGGATCTGGGTGTGAACGCCGCCCGGCTCGAGGAGTGGACGCGGGCGGTGGTCGAACGCTCGGCGGCGCCGCCCCCGCGATCCTGAGCTCGCTCCGCGACCAACAGGGCGGCGCGACGGAAAACGGGGACCGGCGGCCCCAGGAGCGCTTCGAACGCGGGTCGGGCCCGGTAACCTTTCGTCAACCTTTTCGGGCCAGAGACATCGGCGAGGGTGAGCTCGACCGATGCGGCTTGCGGCCACCGCTCGAGCACGGCACCTCGGGCCGGGTGTGAGGTGGAGATGGCGCGGAGGACCGGACGATGCGGCATGCGGGTGGTGAACTCCTGGTCCGGTTGCGCCGGCCGCTGGCCGCTGCGGCGGCTTTCGGTTCCTTCTTCCTGGCCTGGGAGATCTCGGTCCGGCTGCTCGCCGTGCCCGACTACCTCTTGCCGCCCCCTTCCCTGGTCGCGAGGGAGCTCGCCGGCCGCTGGCCGCGGGTGCTCGATGCGGCGCGCGTGACCGGCTCGGAGATCCTCGCGGGCTACGCCCTCGCGATCCTCGTGAGCGTGCCACTCGCCCTCCTGATCGCCGGATCGCGGCTGGTCGAGCGGACGATCTACCCGCTCGTCGTCTTGTTGCAGATCGTCCCCAAGATCGCGATCGCTCCGCTGTTCATCATCTGGTTCGGCTTCGGGTTCACACCCAAGCTCCTGCTCGTCTTCCTGCTCTGCTTCTTCCCGATCGTGGTGGGCGCGGTCGCCGGCTTCAAATCGGTCGACCCGGACGTGTTGGATCTCGGCCGCTCGACCGGGGCGAGTGCGTGGCGACTGTTCACGAAGATCCGCCTCCCCCAGGCGCTCCCCGAACTCTTCACCGGGCTCAAGGTTGGCGCCGCGCTCGCCGCCACCGCCGCCGTGGTGGCCGAGTTCGTCGCCTCCAACCGCGGCCTCGGCTACCTTCTGCTCGAATACAACGGTAACCTCGAGACCGCGATGGTCTTCGCCGTGATCATCGTTCTGTCGCTCATGGGCCTCGCCCTCTACGGCGTGGTCGAGCTCCTCGAGCGGCTCGCGATCCCCTGGCACGCCCGCCACAGGGGTGTGGGCGAGCCGCTGCCCGGCGCCTGAGTTTCCCCTCGGCCGCTCGCACTCCCGACGAATCGCAGCGGTGCCGCGGCGGGGAGGTTCGAGCCCTGCATCGCTCGCGGGTCGGGCCACGGGTCGCGCGCCTGGTCGAACGGGCCGCCCGCTCCTATGGTCGGCCAAAAGCAAGGCCCCACGAGGCCGATCGGGGAGGCGGAGATGCGGAAGCTCGCAGCTGGAGCGCTCGGCGCCCTACTGTTGGCGTTGCCGGCGGGCCCGGCCAGCGCGGCCGACAAAGCGTCCTTGATCTTGAATTGGTATCTGGGTGGGCTCCACGCGCCCTTCTATCTGGGCGTGGCCAAAGGCTGCTACGCGCGTCGGAACATCGAGCTCACGATCGAAGAGGGCCGCGGCTCGGTCCGCGCCGTGCAGGTGGTGGGAGCCAAGGGGACGACCTTCGGCATGTCGGATGCCGGCTCCTTGATGATCGGGGTGAGCCGCGGCACACCGTTGAAGGCCGTGATGTCCCTCCTCAACACCTCGGGCTTCGCGATCATCGCCCTCGAAAAGTCCGGCATCCGCACGGCCAAGGACCTCGAGGGCAAGAAGCTCGCGGTCTCGCCGGGCGACGCCTTGACCCAGCTCTTCCCCGCCGTGGTCAGGGCCAACGGGCTCGATGCGAGCAAGATCGAGCTCGTCTTCATGGACCCACCGGCCAAGGTGCCGGCCACCCTGGAGGGTCGGACGGACGCACTTTTGGGCGGGATCGACGATCAGTTCTTCCTGATCGAGGCGCAGGGTCACAAGGCCGTGGGCCTGCGCTTCGCCGACCTCGGCGTCAACACGGTCGGCATGACGATCCACACCCACGAGGACACCATCCGCGACCAGCCGGACCTCGTTCGCCGCTTCGTCGCGGGAACGGTGTGCGCGTGGGAGGCGGCCAAGGCCGATCCGGACGCGGCGGTGGCCGCTGCCGCCGCGGTCAAGCCGGACCTCAACCGCGAGTCCACGAAAAAGCAGCTCCTGGTCGACCTCGACCTGCTCGATTCGCCGGCGACCCGCGGCAAGGGCATCGGCTACGCCGCGGTCGAGGACTGGGAGCGGACCAAGGAGCTTCTCGTCCAGTACCGCGACCTGAAGACCGACCGGCCAGCCATGTCGTTCGTCACCAACGAGTTCCTGCCGCGGTGAGCGCGGCCCCGGCCCGCCGCGCGCCCGTGCGCGCCGCTGGGCCGGCGGCGGCCGCCCGAACGATGATCGGCCTTTCCGGTGTGGCCAAGACCTTCCGCCGCGACGGACTCGAGACCCGAGCCCTCGGCCCGGTCGACCTCGAGGTCGCGCCGCACGAGTTCTTGGCGATCGTGGGGCCTTCCGGCTGCGGCAAGAGCACCCTCTTGCGCCTGGTGGCCGGCCTCCTGGCCCCGAGCGAAGGCCGGGTGACGGTGGGCGGGCGGCCCGTCACGGGCCCGGTGACCGAGCTCGGGTTCGTCTTCCAGAAGCCCGTGCTCCTGCCCTGGCGGGACCTCCTGGGCAACGTCCTCGTCCAGGTCGAGCTGCGCGGCCTGCGCGGGCCCGGCTGGCGGGCCCGGGCGCAGGAGCTCTTGGCGGCCGTCGGGCTCGCGGGTTTCGAAAGCCGCTGGCCGCACGAGCTGTCGGGCGGCATGCAGCAACGCGCCGCCCTGGCCCGGGCGCTGATCCACGACCCGCCGCTCCTCCTCATGGACGAGCCGTTCGGCGCGCTCGACGCCTTGACCCGCGAGCAGCTGCGGATCGACCTCGAGGAGCTGTGGCTCACGACCGGGAAGACGGTCCTGTTCGTCACCCATTCGATCGACGAGGCGGTCCTGCTCGCCGACCGGGTCGTGGTGATGGGGCCGCGCCCCGGGCGGATCGAGCGGATCGTGCCTGTGCCCCTCGCCCGCCCGCGGGGGCTCGAGGCGCGGCGCGAGCCGAGCTTCGAGCGGATCGTCCGGACGATCACCGACGTCTTCTTGGCGCGGGGCGTGCTGCACAGCGGCCGGGTTTCGTTGACCGCGGCGGGGACGTCCGCAGCACGAGCTCGGACGAGATCGATCGCCGGCTCGGGCAGGGAGGAGCCATGACACTCTTCGGCGAGGGCTTCATCGCCATCTGGTCGAACATCCGGGAAGAAGGGCTCGAGACCTTCTACGCTTGGCACGACAACGAACACGTGGCCGAGCGGGTCGGCATCCCGGGCTTCCTGCGCGGTCGCCGCTACGTCGCGGTGGACGCCCCGGTCCGCTTCTTCATGTGCTACGAGACGGTGAGTCCCGAAGTCCAGGTCGGCACCGACTATTTGAACCGCTTGAACGCCCCGACCGAATGGACGCGCGCGGCACTTCCGCATTTCTTCGACACGACCCGGAGCCTCACCCGCAAGATCTTCAGCCAGGCGAAAGGCGACGGGGCCGAGCTCGTCGCAGCCGGGATCGACGCGCCGGGCGGAGCGCTCGTCGAGCTGCGCCGGCGCCTCCTCACGGGGCTCCTTCCCGAGCTCTACCTCGAGCCCGGGATCGCCGGCGTGCATTGGTGCGAGACCAACCGGGCCGGCTCGACGATCGAGACCGCCGAGAAGAAGGGTCGGGCGGTGGGCGTTTGCGACGCGGTGGTGCTGATCGAGAGCTCACGGCCCGGCCCTGCCCGCGCGGCCCGCGAGCGCCTCGCCCAGGCGTTGGCGGCCGTCCCCGGCGTGACGACCCCGGTGGCTCCCGGCCACTTCCGGCTCGAGTTCGAGAAGGTCAAGCTCGCCGTCTGAGTCCGATCGCCCGTCCGGGCGGGCCCGCGCGAGAGCGGCGGGATCGAGGCCGAGCGCCGCGGCGATCGCTGCGGACGCCGAACGGGGCCCGCGGTGCGGCGCGCCGAGCTCGGGGCGGATCGGTGAAGCGGTGGTCGGTGAAGACGGCGCGCGCGACCCGCCGCCGGGGTGGAGTCATGTTCCGCCACGACCCGCGTCAGTCGGGCCGGAAGCAGCACAGGAGCTTGATTTCGACCACCCGGCCCTCGCCCTGGCGTTGGTCCGGCGGCGCCATGCCGGCTTGGAAACGGCCGGCCAGCCGCTCCGCCGGCAGGCCCTGGCGGGCGAGTGTGTCGACCACCACCGCCATCCGCAGGAGCGCCTTCTCCCAGGCAGCCACCTCCACGCCGGTGGGCGAGGCGGCGGCGGCTGCGAAACTTTCGACCAGGATCAGCCAGTCGCGATCGGCGGGCACGTTGCGCAGCGCCTCGGCGAGACCCAGGACCGCGCGCTCGAGCTGGCGTTGCCCCTCCGGGTCGAGCTCGGTGCCGCCGGGCGGGAAGGCGACCTCGCCCGCGAACAGGAACCCACCCCCCGATCGGCCGGCCTGGAGCGCCTGGTCGAGGCCGGCCACGGTCGAGGCGCGGTAGCGGGTGCGGGTGTCGGCCTGCGCCGCGACCGCCTCGGAAAGACGCAGCGAGAGGTCCTGGATCTGCGCGTCGGCGAGCGCCAATTGCCGCTCGGCCGACCACCAGAGCGCGGTCGCGCCGAGGCTCACGAGGGCGAGCGCGATCACCGCGAGAACCGCGCCCGAGGGCCAGCTCGCGGAGCGCGGCGTGAGCCGCGGGCTTCGCCCTGCCGGCCGGGGCCGTGCCGAGGCCGCCGTGTGGCGTTCGGCCCGCTCGCGTGCGGAACGGAACCCGCTTTCGTCGTAGGCGCGGCGGCGCACCGGGTCGCGCAGCACTTCATAGGCTTCGACGAGGTGGCGGAAGCGGTCCTCGTCGGCCTCGGGCCCGCCCTGATCGGGATGCCAGAGCTTGGCACGCTCGCGGAACGCGGCCTTGAGCTCCTCGGCCGAGGCATCGCGACCGACGCCGAGTGCCCGGTAATAGCCCTTGGGGTCGTCGACCGGATCCATGCCATGCCCGTGCCAGGACCGGCGCTCTATAGGCGGCGGCGCGCCGGCTCGGCAACCGCACCCGGCCGCTTGCGGCCGCCCGCCGCGACCGTCATGTTCGGCCCCGGGAAGAGCGAGGCGAGGCGTGCCGACGCGGCTCCTGCGGATCCCGACCGGGTTCGTCGCCACGGTACCGCGCTCGTCGCCGCGCCGCCGCCGGCGGCCGGCGGACCGGCAGCGGGCTCGGGTCTATCGCTGGGAGCAGGCGGTGGTCTTTCCGGGCCGCGACGGGCTTCTCGACCTGGCGGCCTGCCGGTCCCTGGTCGAGGCGGTCTATCGCTGGGCGGAAGCCGACCGGGCCGGCACACCGGGGTGGGCGCCACCGCGGGTGACCGACGGGCGCGGGCGCCGCCACGCCTGCGGCTCGCGCGAGGTCGTCAAGCTGCCGCGCTGGGCCCGCACCGCACCGATCGTCCTGCACGAATGCGCGCACGGGCTCGCCGCCGACCAGCACGGCCCGTGCTTCGTGGCAGCCTACGTGGCGCTCCTCGAACGGTTCCTGGGCATGGACGGCGCGGCGTTGCGGGCTAGCCTGGCGGCCGCCGGGATCGCCTGCGGCGAGGCTCGCTACGGCCCGGCCGGCCGCCTCCAGCTGCGCGCCGCTCAGACCGGCCGCTCGCCCAGGAAGGTCATGAAGGGTTCCACCCGCCCACCCGCGCCGAAGGCCAGGACGTCGTAGCGCTCGGGCGTGGGTGAAGGCATGCCCGGCGAGCCCGCGGGCATGCCCGGCACCGCGAGCCCCCGCACCCACTGCGGGCGGTCCACCAAGAGGCGGCGGATGGCCAGCACCGGGACGTGGCCCTCGACGAGGAGATCCGCGAGCCGCGCCGAATGGCAGCCGGCGAGCTGCTCGGGGATGCCGAGCCGGGCGCGGATCGGGGCGAGGTCGGCGTGCTCGCTCGTCCGGGTCGAAAAGCCCTGGGCCTCGAGATGCCGGGCCCAGAGCGTGCAGCAACCGCAGCCGCGCAGCTTCCAGATCTCGACGAGCGGTACCGCGGCGGCGGCGCGCGGCGCGAGAGCGGCGGTGACGGCGAGCAGGAGCGCGCGGCGGGCGAGCGGCATGGGCGATCTCCCTCAGGCGACCTCGACCAGGGCCATCATGCCCGAGCCCTGGTGTTCGAGCACGTGGCAATGCAGCATCCAAAGGCCCGGATTGTCGGCCACGAACGCCACCTCGACCCGCTCGCCCGGGGCCACGAGCACGGTGTCGCGCCAGGGCCGGCCCGGTTCCTCGCGGCCGTCGCGGGCGAGGACGCGGAAGGCGTGGCCGTGCAAGTGGATCGGGTGCGGGAAGGCGGTCCGGTTGAGGATCGCGAGGCGGTGGCTGCGGCCGAGCGCCAGGCGCAACAGCGGCGGCTCGTGGCCGTGCCCGTGCTCGGCCATCGCGCGTCCGTTGATGGTCCAGAACAGACCTCGGGCGAAGAGCGCCCGAAGCTCGCGCGGGTCGGGAGGCAACCGTCGAGCGGCGGGCGCCCGGCCGCGCATCATCGTCGCCATCATGCCGCCATCGAGCACGAGCTCGTGCTCCTGCGCTGCGGCCAGGTCCGGCTCGGCCAGCGGGTTCGGCGGGAGCGCGGGCGGCGGCCCACGGTCCACAGCGGGCGACGGCGCCTCGTTGCGGGTCACCGCGAGCGACGTCACCCGGTAGGTCCCCTGCGGATCCCCCTCGTCGAGCAGATCGACCCGTGCGAGCCGCACCGCCGGGACGTCCAGTACCAGATCGGCGCGCTGGCCGGGTGCGAGAAGGAGCGGGCCCTCGATCCGTCGGGGCGCCAAGGGGTGGCCGTCGAGCGCCACGAGCCAGGGCTCGGCCCCCTTGAAGCGGAGCGCGAAGATCCGCGCGTTGGCGGCGTTCAAGAGCCTGAGCCGGAGCCGCTCGCCGGGCCGCACCTCGACCCGCTCGACCACCCTGCCGTTGACCGTGACGGTGTTGCCGTAGGCGCCCGCGTGCGCAGCGTCGTGCGGGCTCGGGCGAGCCTCGTTGACCGCGTCCGGCCCGAGCCGCCAATCGTCGAGCACGAGTGCGAGCTCGCGGTCGACCGGCCAGCGCTCGGGCTCCTCGACCACGAGGAGGCCGTAGAGGCCACGGCCGACCTGTTCGGCGCTGCGAACGTGTGGGTGGTACCAGAAGGTGCCTGCATCCGCGAGCGGCAGCTCGTAGCGGAACCGGCCACCCGGCGGGATCGGCGGCTGGCTGCTGCCCGGCACCCCGTCCATGCCGACCGGGACCCTGAGCCCGTGCCAGTGCACGGTCGTGGGCTCGGGCAGGCCGTTCTCGACCTCGACGACGAGCCGCTCACCCTGCCGCCCGCGCAGCGTCGGCCCCGGCACGGTGCCGTCGTAGGCCCACACCTCCGTCGAGGGCCAGCCCTCGCCGACGAGCGCCACCCGGGCGGGCGCGGCGCGCAGGCGCAGCGGCTGCGAACCTGCACCTGCCAGGCGGGCGAGCGGTGCGGTCGCCGCCGCGGCGAGCAGCGTTCGGCGGACGAGCCGCGGCCCGCTCATCCCGACCCGTCCCGTGCCGGCCGCCAGCGGCGCAGGCGCAGCGCATTGGCCACGACCGAGACGCTCGAGAGCGCCATGGCGGTGCCGGCGAGGGCCGGGGAAAGGAGCCCCAGCGCCGCGACGGGCAGGCCCAGGAGGTTGTAGAGGAAGGCCCAGGCGAGGTTCTGGCGAATGGTTCGGCGGGTCGCCGCGGCGATCTCGAGGGCAGCGGCCACGAGCCGGGGGTCCGGACGCAAGAGGGTCAGTCCGGCCGCGGCATGCGCCGCGTCGGCCCCGCCCCCCATCGCGACCCCGACATCGGCAGCGGCGAGCGCCGGGGCGTCGTTGACGCCGTCGCCGACCATCGCCACGACCCGCCCCTCGGCTCGGAAGCGCTCGATCGCCGCGACCTTCTCGGCGGGCAAAAGCGGCGCTTCGACGCGCGGGATGCCGACCGTGCGGGCGACCCGCTCGGCGGTCGCGCGCAGATCACCGGAAAGCAGCGCTGTGGTGAGCCCACGCCGGTGGAGCGCGGCGACCGCTTCGGCCGCCTCGGGCCGGAGCGCGTCTTCGAGCGCCAGGAGGCCGGCGAGCTCGCCGTCGATCGCCACCCAAGCGAGGCTGCGGCCGGCGGCCGCTTCGGACCGGGCGCGCTCGCCGAGCGGTGCGGTTGCGATCCCGACTTCTTGGAGGAGTTCCGCCCGACCGATCCGGATCACCCGCCCCTCCACCCGCGCGACGAGACCGAAGCCGGGCCGCGCCTCGAAGGTCTCGACCGGTGGCAACGCCAGGCCGCGCTCGGAGGCCGCGCGGAGGATCGCCCGGCCGAGCGGGTGCTCGCTGCCCTGCTGGGCGGCGGCCACGAGCCGCAGGAGCGACTCCTCCGACCTGCCCAGGGGATGCAGCGCGACCAGCTCGGGCCGGCCGATGGTGAGCGTGCCGGTCTTGTCGAAGGCCACGAGGTCGACCGCGTGCGCGCGCTCGAGGGTGGCGATGTCGCGGATCAAGATGCCGGCGCGCGCCGCCGCCCCGGTACCGGCCACGAGCGCCGCCGGGGTGGCCAGGCCCAACGCGCAGGGGCAGGCGATCACCAGCACCGCCACGGCAGCCGGCAGGGCCCGGTCGAGGCCACCCCCGGCGGCGAGCCACGCGAGGAAGACGAGCGCCGCGAACGCGACGACCGCCGGCACGAAGACCGCGCTCACCCGGTCGACCAGCCGCTGGATCGGTGCCTTGCCCGCTTGCGCCCGCTCGACGAGCTCGGTGATCCGGGCGAGCGTCGTGTCGCTGCCGACCCGCTCGGCCACGCAGCGCAACAGCCCGCTGCCGTTGATCGAACCGGCGATCACCCGATCGCCCGGCCCCTTGCGCACGGGCAGGCTCTCGCCGGTCAGGAGCGACTCGTCGAGCTCGCTCACGCCGTCGAGGATGCGGGCATCGACCGGCACGCGCTCGCCCGGGCGGATCACCAGCCGATCGCCGACCGCGACCTCCTCGACCGGTAGTTCGACCTCGCGGCCGGCGCGCAGGACCCGCGCGGTTTCGGGCGCGAGCGCCGTGAGCTCGCGCAAGGCCGCCGCGGCGCTCGCCTTGGCCCGGGCCTCGAGCCAGCGGCCGAGCCGGACCATGGTGATTACGACCGCCGCCCCCTCGAGGAAAAGTCGGCCGCGCGCCGCTTCGCCCTCGAGCAGCACGAGACCGAGCCCGTGCAGGTAGGCGGCACTCGTGCCGAGCGCCACGAGGAGGCTCATGTTGCCCGTGCCGGCCCGGAGCCCGGCCCAGGCGTCTCGGTAGAACCGCGCGCCGAGCAGGAACTGGACCGGGGTGGCGAGCGCGAGCTCGAGCCACGGGCTCGGATGCAAGTGGAGCCCCAGGAGAGCCGCGAGCATCGGCAGGACGAGGGGCACCGTGAGGAGCACGGCGAGGACGAGCGCCACCGCCTCGCGCCGGCGGGCGGCGCGTTCGGCGGCCGCCGCCCGTTCGGCCTCGAGGCCGCGCCCTCCCTCGAGCACCGCCCGGTAGCCCGCCTCCCGCACCGCGGCCACGAGCGCCGCCGGGATCGCCGGATCGGCCAGATGGCGGACCTCGGCCCGTTCGCTCGCGAGGTTGACGCTAGCCTCGAGCACGCCCGGCACGGCGGCGAGGGCCCGCTCGACCCGACCCACGCACGAGGCGCAGCTCATCCCGCCGATGACGAGGCGGCTCGTCCGCTCGCGCACCCCGTAACCGGCCGAGCGGACCGCCTCGACGAGCTCCGCCGGTGAGGCCGGCGGATCGGCCAGCAAGAGCTCGGCCCGCTCGGTGGCGAGGTTGACGCGGGCCGCGGCCACTCCCGGCAAACGTCCGAGCACGCGCTCGAGGCGGGCGGCGCAGGCGGCACAGGTCATGCCGGCGATCGGCAGGACGAGCCGGCGCACGCGCAGCGCGGTCGGCGCTGCGGCGGGCTCCGGCCTCGTCTCGGCGAGCGTTTCCATGGTCGAGCCGTCCTCCCGACCGCCGCGCGGCGAGGCCCGCCTCAACGCCCCGGCCGACCGGGCGGCGGTTCGCCACGCGCCAAGCCCAAGAGATACGCCTCGTCGAGGGGACCGACAACCAGCAGCCCCGTGAGCCCCAGCGCCCGGATCCGACCGGCCTCGCGCGGGTCGAGGCTGCGGACCTCGACGCGCAGCCCCTCCGGCACGGTCACCGTCGCGACCTTCCATCGGCGCGCCTCGGCGAGCCGCGCCGCGCGCTCCGGGAGAAGCCGTCGGATCGCCGCCACGCTCGCCGGATCCGGACCGGTCACGGTCAAGCCGACGCCACCCGGCAGCTCCTCGGCCCGCACCTCGGCGGCGAGGGTCACCCGCTCGAGATCGGCCAAGTGGCGGCGGACCGCCTCGAGGTCGACGCGCCGCCAGTCGGTCGTCGGATCGGCCTCGAGCCGGGCGACGAGCCCGGCCAGAACGGCGAGCGACGTCGGCGCTGCCGTCGGAGCCGGCGACGGGCGGTGGCTCGCGGTGGGTGCCCCCGCCTCCGCCGAAACGGCGGAGGGAGCTACGGCAGCGGCGAGCAGCAAGGCGAGGAGCACGGGGAAAAGGGCGGGGCGGCGCACGGTTCACCTGTCCGTCGAGAACGCGGCCCCGTTTTTGCCCCGTTCTGCGCGCGCCCGCATCCCCGTGCAGGCGGTCTGCGCTCACCACGCTTGACCGCGGCCTCGGGACGGCGGCCTATGTCCTCGGCCAGGGAAGGATCGAGCGATGGCGACCGCACGCATGGCCGTTCGCGCGGCCAATCTCGGGCTCGAAGAGGCGGTCGCCGACGCCGAGGCGCGCTACGTCGCGGCCCGACCGAAGAGCCGGGCGATCTTCGAGCAGAACCTCAAGGCCATGCCCGGCGGGAACACCCGTACGGTGCTGTTCTTCCGGCCTTTCCCGACGGTGATCGCCCGAGAGGCCAAGGGGCGAGGCTGGTCGACGTCGACGGCCACGACTATGTCGACTGGCTCGGCGAATATTCGGCCGGCCTCTACGGCCACAGCCACCCCGTGATCCTGCAAGCGATCCGCGAAGCTCTCGAGGACGGGATCGCGCTCGGCGGGCCGAACCGATTCGAGGGTCCGCTCGCGGCCGAGCTCTGCCGCCGGTTCCCCTCGCTCGAGCTCGTGCGCTTCTGCAACTCGGGCACCGAAGCCAACCTGTTCGCGATCTCGGCGGCGCGCGCCTTCACCGGTCGGCCGGCGGTCATGGTGTTCGAGCACGGCTATCACGGCGGGGTGTTCTATTTCACCCCCGGCGGCGACCGGATCAACGCGCCCTTCCCCTGGGTCGTGGCACCGTTCAACGAGCTGGACGACACGCTGGCGTTGCTCGAGGCGCACGCCCACGAGCTCGCGGCCGTGCTGATCGAGCCGATGCAGGGCAGTGCAGGCGCCCTGCCGGCCGAGCCCGGATTCCTTCGAGCGCTGCGCGAGGCCTGCAGCCGGTACGGCATCTGTCTGATCTTCGACGAAGTCATGACCTCGCGGATGAGCGCGGGCGGGCTCCAGGCGCGGCTCGGGATCACCCCCGACCTCACCTCACTCGGCAAATATCTGGGCGGCGGGCTCACCCTTTCGGCGTTCGGCGGCAAGGCCGCGATCATGGCCCAGTTCGACCCGCGCCGATCGCAGGCGATCCCGCACGCCGGGACTTTCAACAACAACGTGCTCGCGATGGCCGCAGGACTCGCGGGGCTGACCCGCGTCGCCACGCCCGAGGTCCTGGAGGCGCACTTCGCACGTGGCGAGAAACTCAAAGAAAAGATCAACGCGCTGGCCGCCCGGCACGGGGTGCCGTTCCAGTGCACCGGCTGCGGCACGATCCTGGGCCTGCACTGCCAGGCCGGTCCGCTGCGCTCGGGGCGCGATCTGGCCGCGCAGGATCCGCTCCGCCGCGAGCTGTTGCAGCGTCTGCTCCACTACGACCTCCTGGAGCGCGGGCACTATCTGGCCCGGCGCGGTTATCTCACGCTATCCTTGCCACTCACCGAGGCCGACGAGCGGAACTTCCTTTCCGCGATCGACGAGTTCCTCTCGGTTCGGCGCAACCTGCTCACGGCTTGAGCCGATGGCGGAGGGAGCCGGGATCGGCGCGGGTGCGACCTCGGCCGCGAGCCTGCGCGGCGACGAGCGGCCGCCCGCGCTGTGGGTCCCGCCCCTGGCCGATCCCCGGCCGCGGAGCCTCTGCACCGATTGCGGGCTCTCGCGGATGCGGATCGCCAAAGCCTGCGGGCGGGCCTGCCAGTTCATCGCGCCCGACTACCCGGCCGCGGAGGCGGCGGTCCACGGCCGGGCGCGCGATCCCGAGCGGCCCGACGAGCTGCATTTCGGGCCGTTCCGGCGGATGCTGCGCGCCCGTCTCCTGCCGCCCAGGGACGGCGCGCAGTGGACCGGGATCGCCACCCGGCTCGGCGAACGGCTGCTCGAGACGGGGCGCGCCGAGGCCGTGCTCACCGTCGCACCGACGCCCGGCGACCCCTGGCGGCCGCGGCCGGTGATCGTGACCCGGCCCGAGGGCATGGCCGCGTGCCGCGGCATGCGCATGGGCTTCGCACCCACGCTCGCCCTGCTCGAGCCTGCGCTGGCCGCCGGCTACCGGAGGCTCGCGCTGATCGGCATCCCGTGCCAAATCCACGCGCTGCGTAAGATCGAGGCCGAGCTCGGCCTCGAGCGTCTCTGGGTCGTGGGCACCCCCTGCTCGGACAACACGACGACCGAGCGTTTCCACGAGTTCCTGGCGCTGCTCGACCCCGAGCCCGGGCGTATCACTTACCTCGAGTTCCGTGCCGACTACCGGGTCGAGCTCCGCTACGCCGACGGCCGGGTGCGCTTCGTGCCGTTCCTCGAGCTGCCTATCGCCCGGCTGCCGCCCGACTTCTTCCCGCTCACCTGCCGGACCTGCGTCGATTACACGAACGTCTTGGCCGACCTCACGGTCGGCTACATGGGCGGCTCGGGAAGCCAGTGGTTGCTCGTCCGCAACCCGCGCGGCGAAGAGCTGTTGGGCCTGATCGAGCCGGAACTGCGTATCGAGCCGCTCGAGAGCCGCGGCCGCCGCGCGGGCCCCGTGCGCGCCTATGCCGAGAACGTCGCACGCGCCGCGGGCGGCCTGCCCCTGCGCCGGATGCCCGACTGGCTGCGGCCGATCGCCGGGCGCGTTCAGCGCTGGTTCGGCCCCAAGGGCCTCGAGTTCGCCCGCACCCGGGTCAAGATGAAGGCGATCGAGACCGTGCTCCACCTCCGCCACGCCGCCCGCGCGAAGATGAAGACCATGATCCCGGCGCACGTCTGGCGGCTCGTGGCGCCCTACGGTCTGGCACCGGAACCCGGGGAGCGGGCGACACCCCGCTCCCCGGACCGAACCACGGCTCAGGCGGCGACCGCGGCCGACCTCGCCCCGCCTTCGGGGGCGAAGGCGAGCCCACCCGCGTAGCGCCAGGCGACCGCACCGGACTCGTCCAGGACCAGGAGGTGCAGCCAGCGCTGGTCCAAGAGCGCCCGCAACCCCTCGTGCCGAGCGACGATGGCGCGGATCGCCTCGACCGGGGCTTCGACCACGACGGTGAGCCGCAGGGGCTCGTGGACGAAGCGCTCGCCGTCGTGCACCGACTGCCACGGCAGGCCCACCCGCAGATCGCCGCCGTTGCCCTCGAGGACTCCGATCCCGCCCACGACGTTGTGCAGGAGCTTGTTGCCGCCGCCGAAGAGCGCCGGTGCGACCACCGAGCCGTAATATTGGAGGGAAATCCACGAGGCGACGATCACGGGCGCGGTCAAGATCAGCTCGAGGGTGGCGAAGCCCGGATCGCGCCGGTGATCGTACTCGTGCAGGAAGGCCCGGCCATCGAGGGCGAGGCCACGGCTGCGCGCCCGGGGTGCGGCGATGAACGCGGCACAGCCCGCGAGCCCCCATTCGGGACGCACCTCCGACCAGTCCCGCCCACGCGCGAGGAGATCCTCGGGGGCCTTCGCCCGCGGCAAGGTGAGCACCCGCTCGGCCCGGGCGAGCGCACCCGCCCGCTCGAGCCACCCCTTCACCCGCGCCACGGCCTCGGCGGGTGCGGGATGGTCGAGGAACAGGGTGACCCGATCGCTCGTGGTGTCGTGCAGCCCGGCGAGGAACACCGTGTCCTCGGGAATACCCGCACCTTCGGCCGCGAGGCCCGCGCGGACCTCGGGATCCTGGAGGAGGGAGGCCAAGAGCCGGGCGCTCTCCGCACCGTGATGGCCACCGCACGCTCCGCAGGCGAGCGCGCTCGCGTGCGGGTTGTTGGTGACGTGGGCACCGTGGCCGATCAGGAGCACGATCGGGGCCAAGGGCTCGGGCAGCGACATCGCCTGAAGGACGCCCCGGGCCAGCGCCAGCTTCTCGGCCGCGGCGAGCGGCGGGTCGAAGACCGGAGCGGGATCCTCGGCCGGCGGGCGGCCGCGCCGCAGCGCGTCGCCGAAGAGCTTGCCGGCATAGAGCGGTCCCGCCGCCTCGACGAAGGCGAAGCAGGAGATCGCCGCACGCTGGAACCGGCCCCAGGCCCGCTTCGCCCGTGCCGCGATCCGCCGATCGGCCTCGTCCGCGGCCGGCGCCCGGCTCGACAGGGTGGGCGAGAGCAGGACCGGCAGATGGTGTTCGGTGACGTCCGAACCGCAGCGGCGGTGGGCGAGCGGCAGGCCGAAAAAGCCGGCGAAGCTCGCGGTCGCGATCCCCGGATCGAGCGATTCGAGCGCCCGCCGGAATGGCTCCGAACGGACGTCGATGCAGAACACCGCCTGCAGGGCCGGCCGGTTCGAGCCCGAGGCCGGCGCGGCTGCGGGAAGACGGGCCGAGAGCACGCGCTGGAACGCCCGCTCGGCCGCCTCTTGGAGGATCGAATCGACGATCTGCGCCGGCGTCGGCCGGAGCGGGGCGGCATGCGCCTCCCGGACCTCGAACCAGCGCTCGGCCATCTCCTCGCGATATTGCAGGTGGAGCGCCTCCTCGAACGCGGCCCGCACGGCGAGCAGCACGAGCGCGGTCTCGTCGAAGCCGCCCTGCCGCTCCGCTTCCCAGCCCGCCAGCCGGGCGAGCTGGGCCCATCCCGCGATGCGCGCGAGCAGGGCGTGGAACCAAGTCTCGAGCGCGGCATCGGGCATGCCGAGGGCATCGGCGGCCCGCAGGAGCGCCCGCTCCGGCCGGTCGGGGAGGCCGGCCACGAACGCGGCGAACCCCCGAAGGCCGATGATCTCGGGCACGAGATCGCGGCTCGCCCAGGCCCGCCAGGAGGCCCAAGCGTCCTGGCCGGGCGGCGACGACCAGAGCGCCTGACCCCGGTCGAAGAAGGCGGCGGCCCAGGCGCCGATCCGCTCGCGCACGAGCTCGGGCCAGTCGACCCGCGAGATTTCGAAGGCGAGCTCGGCCACCGTCGGAAGGGTCGGAGGCGGCGGGCTCGGGCTCCGCGCGGCCGCGAGCAAGGCCTCGAGCGAGCCCGGCCGGCCGGGCTCGGTGCAGGCCGCAAGCGCCGCATCCAGATCCTCCGGGGCGATCGCCCCGGAGTCGATCCGCTCGAGGTACCAGCTGCGCGGCATCGTCACCCGCACACCCGCGACCCGACCGAGCCGTCCTGCGACCTGGGCCAGCGTCTCGTCCGTCTGGCCGAGGAACGGGTTCACGGCGACCGTGGCGTCGAGCGGCCAAGCGGGCGGCAGGGCGCGGACCGCGGCCTCGGCGGCGCGCAGGACGGCACCGAGCCGGGGCGGGACGATCTCGGGCATGGTCATGATCGTTCTCCTCGGGATGGAGGGTCGGTCAGGCGGCCCGCGCCGCGCGCAGGTCACCGATCAGCCGGTCGACCAGGGCGTCGAGGTAGAGGCCGTTGGCGAGATGGACCCGCAGCCCGGTGGCGGCGGGATGGTGGGCCCAGCGGGGCAAGGTCGTCTGGGCCAGGGCCACGCCGGCGAACGACAGGATGACGAGTGCCATCAGCGCCCAATCCAGGGTCGTGGGCGGGGGCGGCGGGGGCAACAGCCCCGCCACGAGCCAGCTCGCGAGGCTCTGGAAGCCCAGATAGCCGAGCACCGCGAGGAGCGAGGCGAGCGCGGTGCGCCGGGCGAGGGCGGCCGGGGCCGCATCGGCCAGGCCCTGGGCGAGCAGGTAGGCGACACCGAGAACCAAGACCCCGCCCAGGACCAGGGCCTGCGGCGGCTTGTCGAGCCCCACGAGCAGCGGCACCGCCGCGAGGTAGACGAGGAGGGCCACCGCACCGGCGAGGAGGACGGCCCGGCCCCCGGGCACGGCGACCGGCCCCGGCCGACGCTGGGCCGCCACGACCTCGACCGCGGTACCGGCGGAGAGGAAGGCGTGCGCCTTGTAGAGCGAGTGGGCGAGCAGGTGGAGCAGGGCGAGCGGCCAGAGCCCGAGCCCGCATTCGAGGATCATGAAACCCATCTGGGCGACCGTCGACCAGGCGAGCGCGGTCTTGATCGCCGGCTGGGTGAGCATCACGAGGCTTGCGACGAGCGCGGTGAGCCCACCCAGGAGCACGAGGGCGGCGAGCGCCCCGGGCGCCAGGACGAGCAGGTCGGCGAAGCGCAGGAGGAGGAAGCCGCCGATGTTGACGATCCCGGCGTGGAGGAAGGCCGAGACCGGGGTCGGGGCTTCCATGACCCGCACGAGCCAGCCGTGGAACGGCAGTTGCGCGGTCCGCACGAGGGCCGCGGCGGCGAGCAGGCCGGCCGCCGCCAGCGCAGCGGGCGGCACCTCACCGGCGCGCGCCGCGGCCGCGATCGCGTCGATCGCGCTCGTCTCGAAGCTCCAGACGAGGAGCAGCAGCGCAGCCGCGAGGGCGCCGTCGGCGAGCCGGGCCACGAGCCGGGCCTGGCGGGCCGCCCGCCGAGCCTGCGGCCGTTCGGGGTAGAAGAG